>Ga0187892_10002162_pt1 | contig 41108 bp, 33 predicted proteins | sample MA1701073metaG_FD_139345 | JGI IMG/M metagenome (GOLD analysis project Ga0187892, IMG submission 139345) | Bio-ooze microbial communities from a basaltic lava cave in the Kipuka Kanohina Cave System on the Island of Hawaii, USA - MA170107-3 metaG ... | reverse complement strand
TGTTGCGGACCGAAAAAACCTGCAAGGTCGGCGTGAAGGGAAAACGGCTCAAGGCGGCCCTCGATGACGCCTGCCTGCTCAAGGTCATCAGCGGCGGCCGAAATTAGATGCGATAGCCCTGCGGCTCGCACCTGCTCGCATCCGCCTCGCGCCGCAAAAACATTGACTCTGCCTTGACGAATCGGGGGTAGCGCTGGTAGCCTCGCGTCTGGTTGGGCAGATCGGGGTGGATGGCAAGGGAGAGGAGCTTGTCATGGTTGAGCGAGCGCTACTGATCGTCATGGGTTTGGGGACAGCAGGCTGGGCCGAGGCCCGGGCGGCGTTCGTTCCGGGGCACATCTACGTGCTGGATTCGCCGGCCGAGCCGTGCGCGCTTCAGCCGCCCGGGTATCCGAACGACCGCATCTGGGAGGTGGATCCGGCCACCGGCGCGTTCAGCCTCTTCGCCGAGATCCCGGACGGCCTGTGCGGCGTGACGACCGGGTTGGCGTTCACGCCGGACGGCACGGCCCTGCGCACGGCCAGTTTCTGGAACAGCACGATCCTCGAAATCAACGGTGATGGGAACACGAGCATCGCGCTGGGCCCTCAAAATGGCATTGCCGGACCGGGTGGGCAGAACGGGATCGCCTACAACGCCACAGGCGACTTCTTCGTGTTCAACATATTCGACGTGCTGAAGTTCCCCGCCGCCGGCGGGCCTCCGGTAATCGTCGGTCCGGAGATATGGGGGCCGGGGCCGTTGGCCGTCGGGCCGGGAGGCGACGTATACATTGGAGACCCCGGCGTCGGGTCAGCATCTTCGACCATCCTTCGGCTGACACCCGATGGAGCACTCACGACCTTCGACGCCGACCACGGGGCACTCAGCCTTACGACGGCGAGCAATGGCGACCTATTTGCACTTTCGGGCACAAGCCTGTTCCAATACGTCGGTGGCGATCCGCTCTCACGCGGCCTCGTCGCCTCGCTGGGCCCGGTCGCTTCGTCAAGCAGCATCGCCCTCTCGCTTGACGAGGAAACGGTCTTCTGGGCCTCGGCAGGGCATCTTTTCTCGGTTGACATAGCAACGGGGAGCGTGGTTGAGTTGGTGGACCTGCCTGGGTTTAGCGCCGGTGCGGGGATAGCGGTCGCTGTGCCGGAGCCAGCCCTGTTGATTCCGAGTATGGCAGTGCTCGTGCGGTTTGTTCGCCGGCGTCGATAGTTGGCGCTTCGTTGGTCTGGACGCGAAGCCTCGGGACGTGAACACGCGCACGGACGCGATGCGCGCTGACAAATACACGATGGAGACACGTACGATGAGAACGAACTTTCTGCTGGTGGCGGTTTCGCTCGTCTCGGCTAGCGGCCATGTCCGGACGCGCACGGCTGCGGTTGCCCAGTGCAGCGGAACACCGAACGTGGAAGGCTGCTGGGGACCTCTCGTCCCGATGATCGTCAATGAGGTCGAGCCTGGCGATCCGGCGCTAACGCCACAGCAGCAGAGTGGGCGCCTGCAGGCCGTGCATTTACTAGCACTTCATGACGAGCGCGTCCTCGCATTGGATTTTCTCCATTTCTTGGACGCACCGAGTGCAGTCGTCGTCGACCCGTTCGTCGCTGATCCCTTTGCTGACGGGATCCGGAATGCTGGTGTGCCCCCGCGGCCGGGCGAAGATCCCGACTATCACGACCTCTTCTGTTCTGGCCACACCGCCACAGGCCAAGGATGGATTTTTTTCAGGGGTGGCCCACTCGGCAATATCAACCGGCGTCGCATGTCAATCTACGTTCCGGCGGCGCCGGGAAGTCTCGCGCCTGGAGCTTGGCAGGCGGCCCCGGATGAGGTTTGGACCATCGCTGGAACCAACCGACCGACTTCTCGCTTCTACCCTACCACGACACTCCTGGCGAATGGCAACGACGTACTGGTGTTGGATGGGTGGGACGGGTGTGCATCGGTCAGCCCGGCGGTGCATGGGAACGGGAACGTCCCGGTGTTGTTCCACGTCAGCTCCTCACCACCCTTCGGGACTTGGGACCCCATTTACTCCGCCGAGCCGCACCCGGCGGTCGAGGTGGGTTTTTGCGAAAACACCGGCTCACTCTGCACCCCCGCAGGACCGGACCTGGATTTCGCGCTGGGCTACTATCCGATGGCGTTCCAAGCTGCGGATGGGACCGTGTTCATCGCGGGCGCTTCGGACTTGATTGACTGCTCGGATCCCGACGCCGCCGCGACACGCAAGCTCGATACCGTGCAGGCCACGTGGGATCCGGTGCCGGCGACGACGCCGCCGGGGACCGTGGTCGGGCGCAGCGCCGTGATGTACGGGACAGACCTCATCATGAAGACCGGGCGCGCCGGTGACGGCTTATTCGAATATGGCGCCCAGGCGGCTCGGATCGACCTCGCCGCTCCGACACCAGAGTGGATCAATCTCCCGGACATGCTCAATGACCGGCTATCTCACTTTCTGATCGCGCTGCCCGACGGGAACATCCTGGCTATCGGCGGCACGCCATTGGTGAACGGCGTGGTGGCTGGGCCGGACCTGTACAAACCGACGACGAACTCCTGGACGCATATGGCTGACCCGCCTGATCCGCCCGGGCCGACGACACCGCAGCCGCGCGGGTATCACTCCTCCGCGGTGCTGTTACCTGACGGCTCCGTTTTCACGGGCGGCGGCGAAGATTGCGTCTCCGGCTGCGACGACCAAAATACCTATCAGATCTACCAGCCTCCGTATTTCTTCGACGCCAATGGGGAGCCGGCCGTGCGTCCGGCCATCAGTTGCGCGGGCTCGGACGCGACCATCTACTATGGCACGCCGTTCATCATCAAGCTGGCCAGCGGGACGACAGCCCAGTCGATCACGAAGGTCCGACTGATTCGCCCCGGGGCGGCCACCCACTCCTTCGATCACTCGGCCCGCATGATGGAACTCACTGAGTTCTCGGTGGTCGACAACCAGACGCTGCAAGTGACCGCTCCGCTGAACGGCAACTATGCCCCGCCGGGCTACTACATGCTGTTCGTTGCCCAGAACGCGAACGGCGCGCTGCCGTCGAAGGCCCATTGGGTGCGGCTGATCGAGGGCGGGGCCAACGCCATCACCATTGTGAGCGCCGACCCGCCCGCGGATAATCCGTACCTCACCGGCCAGCAGCCGTTTCGCGACGTGCTGGACACGGGCACGGGCACCACAGTGACGCGCGGTATCGGCGCGACCGGAACTCCCTCGGAGGGCGGCGTCGGTTACGCTCCGGTCAGTGTGACGTTCAGCGATCACGTCCGGCTCGAAGCCTGTGGCGTGTCGGTCGCGTGCACCTACGCCAGCACGACCACCAACCCGCAGCCTTGTCCGAGCGTCACGGCCGTCACGCCACCGCCGCTCGGAGGACCGGGGCCGTACTGGCTGACGTTGAGCGGCGCCATTCCGCCGGGCGCCTGCACAACATTCACGTTTGCCGCCGCACCCGGCCAGGAGCTGACGTACGAATCGCTGCCCGGCGATGCGAACATGAGTGGTCTGACCAACACGCAGGACTTGCTTGAGTTGACGAGCGCGCTCAATAACTCCGCCGCTCTGGATCCAGGGAATCTCCCGCGCTACGACATGAACCGCAGCGGACTGGCAAACACGCAAGACCTGCTGCGGCTGGTTCAGTTGCTGAACGGAACCCTGACGACCGAGCCGTGGAACCAGCATAACGTCGACTGCTCGGCCGAGTCCGGTGGAGGTGGAGGCGAATCCGCTCCGATGGCAGCGGGCGGCGCACAAGCAGCGGCGATGTCCAGTCCCGCGGAGGCGGATGACCAACCGGTCGACCTGTGCGCCTTGATCGAAGCCGCCTGCGCCGAGTGGGGTTGGACGGATGCGGATTGCCAACCGCTGCTGGAGTTCGTGGCAGGGCAGTGAGCGCTTGCGGATTCGCTTCGATGGCCAGCGTAACGGAACGGCGCTCCATCTATGGTGCTTTGCCCGGCGCGTGGAACTCGCTCTTGGCGCTGCGGTCCCAGTACGCCCGGCGCTCGACGAGCCGCAGGCGCCCCGTGACCCGGCCGATCTGGAAGGCGATTAACCGGAACGGGGCGTCCGACTCGACCTCGAACCAGGTCTCAGGGCTCGCGGACGTCAGCGTTACGCGATGGACCTCGAACCGGCCGGCGGGCACTTGAACGGGGTACCGATCGCCCGGCGTCGCCAATCGTGCGTTGCTCGCCCGCGGTTCGACGCCCCGGTTCGACCGCAGCGGGGTCAATAGGTTGACTTCGCGGCTTGCCCCGGATGCAACCACCGCTCGGGCCAGCAAGGGCAGAAGCTCGAACGGGACGGCTTCACCCGGGAGCTCCCACTGCCGATCGCCGTCGTCGAAATACGAGAACGACTGGACCGCTACTTTGCCGTCGCGCCAGCGGAGGTGCTTGAACGTGTGCCCGCACCAATCCTGGCTGGATACGGTGAGTTTGAACGGCTCCAGGCCGGGCCGGCGGGCAAAGGCCGTGATGAGGTAGCGATAGTTGTAGTTCTCGGTCGGAATCTCTTCGGCCAGCGTGAACTTGAACACGGCCACGTCGCGGGCGGTGTCTGGCGGCTCGGCCTTGACTCCGGTCTCTGCGTTCATCCACTCGCGGTTCAGCAGGTGCACGCGGGTGTACTTGCGCTGCGTGCCGTAGATCGTGTCGGTCGCATCGTAGTACGACATCTCGCTCAAGCCGTCGTCCCAGATCGGCAGCGCGGAAAACCGCTCCCAAGCGGCGTCGCCTTGCTCCGCATGGACCTGACCATCCGCAGGTCCGTCGGCCAGGCAAGGTATCGTCAAAACCGCCATGCCTACGAGCACTGAGGAACTGAGGAACTGAGCTGGTAAGATGCGACACATCGCACAGGCCCTCAGTCACTCAGTCTCTCAGTGCCCATGTCGCAGCGATGACAGTGGAACCTGCTTACAGCTCCGACTCCGGCCGGCCCGGCTCGCTCAGCGGTCCGAACAGCTCGCTGGTGCTGTCGGGCTGCTCCAGCATGAAGCGGGCGTTGATCGACTTCGACGAGCACAACGTGTGCAGCATCTGTACGATGGTCGAATACTCGATGCCCAGGCCGGGCTTCTTGGCGTCGCGCTTGCGCGGCGAGCCGAGCACGCGCAGCACCTCGTCGACACCCAGGCCCACCTGCACGGGCTCCAGCAGCGTTCCGCTGAGCGGATGCTTGCACAGGACCGTGATGTTCTGATCGCCCTCACCGGCCGTCACAGTCAGCAGGCCATCCGCCTGGCGATAGAAGACGGGCGGGGTGAATCGCAGCGGCCCGCCGATCAGGGCGATGCGCTGGTCCTTGGCCCGTTTGGCGTAGACCAGCGGCTCTCCGTCCGCCTCAACGTCGTCGAGCACAAAATTGTCGCCCCCGACGACCGTCGAGCGCAGCGTCGGATCGTAACGTTTCCTCAAGCCTTCATAGGCCGCCACCTGCACGAACGGGTCGTCGTCGGACAGGCACCGCCGCAGCGGCAGCGCCGCGCGGCCGATCTTGCCGGCGCCGCCCAGCGCTTCGATGGCCTCGAGCCGGTACTTGCTCTTCGGGTCGAGCGCGTGCATCTGCATGACGTGCAAGGCCGCATCGTCGCCCAGGCGCAGGCCGGCCAGCGCGGCGTAGAAGTGCACGTGCGAGCGCTCATCGGAATAAAGCGGCGTGAGCTTGGGAATCACACCCTTGCCGATGCCTTCCAGGGCGAGGGCGATGTCGGTGTGTAGCGAGTCGGGCTTCTTGAGCTCATCGATCAATTCGACTGTGCGCTCGTCGGCGAAACCGGTCCGCGTCGGGATGAAGAGGTGCTCGACCAAAGCCAGAAAGTGTCGGGGATCGTCTTCGTACGCCTTTGGCAACCGCAGCGATATCTTGGAGTGCGAAATGGCGTCGGCGATCTTGTCGCGCTCCGGGAAGCGGGCGTTGATCCGCTCCGTGATGGCGATGGCCCGCTGGTATGACGGGCTGGTCAGCACGAGGGCCAGCCGCCGATCGGTGCTCGACTTCCCGCCGCCCAGAATGTATCCGCGCCGCAGGCTGACCGTCGTCGCCACATCCTCACCCTCGCCGCCGAACGGGTTCAGGAACACCGGTCCGTCGGCCGTGGCCAGCACCTGCCCGCTGAGCGACGCGCCGGGCGACACGTCCCGAAAGACGCGCAAGTCGCAGGTGAACAGCCGCCCGCCTTCGAGCGAGCGCGTCTGGGAGCCGGCGATGGCCTCGACCGTCACGTCGAAGCGCGTGCCCGAGGGCGCCGCCGCTGGAATCTCGCCCTGCACGACAACGACGGCCGTGGCCGCGTCATCGATCAGCCGCTCCGGATCGATGTTCCGCACGCCATCCGGCGACAAGGCAATCTCGGGCCGCTTGAGGATCTCCTGGATGAGCTGTTCGCGAACCTGCCGCGGACAATCGGACGAGCCGTTCTCGCCCAGTCCGACCACCAGCCCGTAGCCGCGGACGCGCATCCGCCGCATCCCTTCGATCTGGACGTTGATCCCAACCGTGTCGCGCACCGCCGGGGATTGGTCCGTGCGGCTGATGACCACGTCCGGTTCGCGGCGCGGCTCGGTAAACCAGACGATCTTGCCATCCTTGCAGCCGCACAGGCTCACGCCGAGCGCGGCAAGCATCCACGTGTTCCAGCGAGGTCTCGTCATGTCGCCATCGTGCTCCGGGAATCCTTGTGCCGGATAGATCCTACGGTTGTTCGGTGCGTCGCCCAACCGCAGATCTGGCGATGTGCGGGTCATTGAGCGCCGATCACCCCGTCCAGTTCGCGTTCAGAATGGCCTCGTCGGCCGTGTCCACGTCGCCATCGCCGTCCAGGTCGGCTGCGCAGCAGGGGCAATCGCCGCCGTTCTGGCGCAGGATGTCCAGATCGACCGCGTTGACCTGGCCGTCGCCGGTCAAGTCGCCCAGAAGCATCATACCGCGGTCGCGGAAGAAAGCGTCGCGGAATCCGCCCGCGTCGCTGGGGGTCAAATCGGTCGCGTCGCTCTCGAAGGCGACGAAGCGCCCGTCGCCGGAAACGGACGGTAGCAAGCTCGCGCCGTTGGCGTCACCGCCGGTCGTGTCGATGCTGACGCGTGTGGTAATCGAATTCTGCAGATCACGGAGATACACATCGGGCACGCCGTTGCCGTCAGCCGGATCGACCAGTGACGCATCGCTGGTAAAAGCAACGAAGCGGCCGTTCGCCGAGAAGCGCGGAGTGTAGCTGTCGGCATTGCCTTCAGCCCCGCTGGTGGCGATGCTCACGCGGAAAGTGTTCTTCGCACCCGACTCGTCGAAGATGCCGTCGTTGTCGGTATCCCGATCGTGGACGGCCACATCGATTCGATTGTTCGTATCGCCTGGCAAGGCGGCTTCCGTGGCGAAGGCCACGTACCGTCCGTTTCCCGAGATCGAGGGAGCGAAGCTGCGGGCACCGAGTTGCGAACCATCCGGCGCGACACTGACCCGTACGATGGTTGTGCCTCCGATCCTGAAGACAAAGATGTCCGTGACGCCGTTGGTGTCCACTCCGTTGCCCAGCAGATTGCTCGCGTCGCTGGCGAAGGCGATGTAGCGCCCGTCATCGGACACAAATGGCGAGATGCTGTTACCGTTGCTCGGCTCGCTGTTCACGTAATTCCGGCTGACCAGCGTGGTTGCGACGTCGCTGGAGTTCTCGAAGAACACTCCGTCGCCATCGACATCCAGGTTGCGCAGGAAGATGTCTTGGGCTCCGTTCGTGTCGCCGGTCACGAGGTTTGTTGCTGCGCTCTCGAACGCGACGTAGCGGCCGGTAGAGGACATCGAGGACGCCAGACTGTCTCCACCGCTGGTGAGGCCGCCGGCGGCGGGAACACTGATTCGCCTGATCACGCGGTCCTGCTGGTCATACAGAAAAACGTCCGTCAGGTTGTTGCTGTCGGTCTCGCCGACAATGAGATTCGTGGCGGCGCTGGCGAACGAGATGAAGTGCCCGTCGCTCGATATGGCGGGCAGGGAGCTGGCATTGTTGGCTGTCCCCGTGGTGAGGCGGTCCCAGCTTACAGCCGTGACGATCCCAGACTCGCGGTTGTAGACGAACACGTCGGTCGCTGAATTCGTGTCGGGGATACCCAAGTTGGTCGCAAGACTGCTGAACGCGGTGAATTGACCGCGTCCCGACATCTGTGCGGACCCGCTGCCGCCGCCGGACGCTTGCCCGTAGAAGTAGTCCGTGCTGGCCATTCGTGTGGTGTTCGGTGTCTCGACCTTGCGGAACCCTGCGACAATGTCGCGCGTTTCGGTGATAGTGCGGGCATTGTCAGCCGAATTGCAACTCGGAGCCGCAACACCCGTGGGTACCCCGGCATAGGTCACCGAGGGGTTTGAAAAGTGCGGAGCGAGTGGCGCAGACACCAGGGCCATGATCGTTCGATAGAGTGTAGCATCGACAAGAAACCGATGGCCGAATGAGTCGTTGAATACTCCCTTCCAGCAGGAGCAATTCCCAGTGCATTCATACGGAGGATTGGGTGGCACGTCGAAGGATGCTCGATCGTGATGGCAGCCCATGTTGTGGGCCAGTTCATGCGCGAATGTGTAGAGCGGCGCCGGCGCAGCACCTTGCTTCACCAAGCTAAAAGCCCTGAACTCGAATGAAGGGGACTCCTCTCCTTGCCTCATTTGCTCGGCGATTCCGAAGATAGCATTATTGCAGGCTGCACCGGCTCCACTCACCAGAGATACCAAGTCCCCTCGCATTACATCGCGCAAGGCATGAACTTCGTTCAGAATTCCATCCCAGCGTAGCTGAACAGCATCGAGGTGATTGCATATGTTGCCGACGGTGTCATCGAACTGCACCTCGAACTTAGCTACAAGTCGTAGCTCCGTTTCGATGTCGCTGTTGTCAAGGGCGACGTTGGCATCGGCGACGGCCAAGTCGATAATCGCGCGTATGAACTGCGGGTTGCTCGGGTCGCCGCCCTGTGCCAGCGCGGCAGTTTCACGCGCTTTGGGCGTCCACGCGGCGATGACGTCGATCCTATTGCCGTCATCGCACGAGAGCAGCTGCTCTGGCCCTCCGCCAGCCGGTCCGTAAGTATAAGGGAGTTCGATCACCGAAGCCGCTCCTGCAGGGTTCGTACCACAGGCGTGAGCGACCGAACTGTCGACCTCACTCACGACGTGCTCGCTGCCGGAAGACCGTATACGGAACCAACCGACACCGATGACGTGCATGTCCGCTATGCATCGGTCGGAGTCGGTAACCATCGTCAGGAATCCGCCGGCGCCCGAAACCACAGCGCCGTACCAAACGTAGCCAGCGGGTCCTGGACTCTCGCTCGACACGATCGGCCCGTATCGCGGCTCCGCGCTTGTAAAGACAACCGCGACGCTCACGTCATCAAAAAGGTACGCCTGAACCGGTGCGGATGGTCCGCTGACCAGAACCTCGGAGCTTACTGTCTCCAGAAGATCAAAGTCAACCTGCACCAAGCTACTACGGATGACACTGGCGTCCGATGGGTCGGCAGACCACTCACAGCCGGCAGGCGTGAAGAGATTCGGAGCAGAAGGGATTTGCCCGTACGTGTGTACGGCTCCAATGCACGTTACGTAGCCCGCCAGATTAACCCACGCCAGTCGACACAAGCCTCGGTCAGCAAGCACTTTCAAACTCCAGCAGCACCCATGGCCATGAACCACACCAATAGCGCTGGATCGTACGAGAACACAGCTAGACTTGCAAGGGCATGCGGGGCTCGGTAATATGGTGGTCTCGCGTGAGGGCAGGACGATGGGTCGAAGCTACCGGAACTTGGTTCATCCGCCAGCCGGACAGATGGCGTTCCGTCGGGACCGGCGGTCGTCGGCGATCCTGAGCGCAGGACTGGTACTACTCGGATCGGCTCTCGCAGCCCGCGCGGCTCGAGCGCAATGTGGGCCTGGGGCAGGTAGCTGTTTTGAGCCCCACGACACGCCCGGATGCGACTGCGTCGTATGCTGCGAGATCGTTTGCTCGAATGACCCATTCTGCTGCGAAGTCGCGTGGGATCAGCTTTGTGTCGATCAGACCGGCTTCTGTGACAAGCCCTGCGGTTCGGGCTGCATGCTCGGGCCGGAGTTCGGGCCGTGTTGCGGGCCGGACAGCAATCCAGGCTGCGAAACCTGCGATTGTACTATCGCAGTTTGCACGCTCGACTCATTCTGCTGCGACGTCGTTTGGGATGCCGAATGCGCCGATCTGGCGCAGCAGACCTGCGCGGTGTGCATGCTCTCGATCATCTCCGCCAATCCGCCGACTTCCGCTGAGAACCCGTATTCACCCGGCCAGCCGTTTCGCGATGTACTGGACACGGGCGGTACGATTGAACTGACGGCCGGGATCGGGGGTGACGGGACGGCCGAGCAGGGACCGGTCGCGTACAGTCCGATCAACGTGACGTTCAGCGGGGTGCCGTCGCCGGCGCCGACGGCCGAAAACGTGACCATCGCCTGTACGGGCGAGCCTTGCCCTACGGTGACAGGCGTCAGCGGGAGCGGCGCTGGGCCGTACGCGCTCACGCTGAGCGGGCCCATCCCGCCGGGCCAGTGCACGACGCTGACGTTCGCCAGCACGGCGCCCGGCACGAAGCTCCAATATCAGTCGCTGCCCGGCGACGTCAGCCTGAGCGGGATGACCAACACGCAGGACCTCCTGGCGCTGATCCAGGCGCTCAACAATGGCGCCGCCAACCTTGCCGAGAACTTGGCACGCTACAACGTCAACCGCAGCGCGGGCGTTCCCAATCCGGTCAACACGCAGGACCTCTTGCGACTGGTCCAACTCCTGAACGGCACAAGCACGACGCAGATTTTCAACGGCGTGGGGATAGCTGCTTGTCCTTGAGTCCACACGCCTTGGTATAGGGCATTGATGATGCCGAAGCCGGCCGTTCGATTGATTCTGGTGGCCTCGACGGTGGTTCCGAGTTACGCGCGGGCTCAATGTGGGCCCGGTGCAGGGAGCTGTTCCATGCCGCATCCGACGCCCGGCTGCGATTGCGTCGAGTGTTGTGAGTTGGTCTGCCCCATGGACCCGTTTTGTTGTGAAGTTGCCTGGGATGAGCTGTGCGTGCATCACGCGAGTATTTGTACGAAGGCCTGCGGTTCGGGCTGCATGGTGGGGACGGGGGTCGGGCCGTGTTGCGCGCCGGACGACAATCCAGGCTGCGAAGATTGCGACTGTCTCTACGCAGTTTGCACGCTCGACTCATTCTGCTGCGACGTCGGTTGGGATGCCGAATGCGCCGATCTGGCCCAACAGACGTGCGCCGTGTGCATGCTCTCGATCACCTCGGCCAATCCGCCGACGTCGGCCGAAAACCCATACGCACCCGGTCAGCCCTTTCGCGATGTGCTGGACACGGGCAGCACGGCGGATCTGACGGCCGGGATCGGGGGTGACGGGACGGCCGAGCAGGGGCCGATCGCGTACAGCCCGATCAGCGTGACGTTCAGCGGCGTGCCGTCGCCGGCGCCGACGGCCGAGAACGTGACCATCGGCTGCACGGGCGAGCCTTGCCCCACGGTGACAGGCGTCAGCGGGAGCGGGCCTGGGCCGTACGCGCTCACGCTGAGCGGGCCCATTCCACCGGGCCACTGCACTACCCTGACGTTCGCCAGCACGGCGCCCGGCACGAAGCTCCAATATCAGTCGCTGCCCGGCGACGTCAGCCTGAGCGGTGCGACCAACACGCAGGACCTACTGGCGCTGATCCAGGGGCTCAACAACGGCGCCGCGAACCTCGCTGAGAACTTGGCCCGCTACAACGTCAACCGCAGCGCCGGCGCCGGCAACCCGGTCAACACGCAGGACCTCTTGCGGCTCGTGCAGCTTCTGAACGGCGTCAACACCACGCAGGCGTTCAACGGGGCGGGCGTGGCCGGGTGCCCTTGAGTTAGCCGGCGCACGTAGAGCTGTCTCAGACGGCGATGGCGAACGGGTAGGAGCCGTCTTGGACGGCGACGGTTCCGCCCGTCGGGTCGCGGTCAGAGACCGCTCCTCCTCCAAGTCAGCGCCGCCGGTTTCTTGACCGGTTATTGCCATCGGCGTAGAAGTAGGGGTTGGTCGGCGATCGGCCGGCACGGGGGTGCGCCAATCGAGCACGCCAGACTGGAGCGCCATCCGCACAGCAGGGTCACCGGGGTCCGGAACCGCGATCGGGTCAGGTCCCCATAGCGTGCCGCGCCCGTTTGTCGTTGCGGGCGGACCAGAGGAGCACACTCATGGCATCGAAACGGATCATCGCCTGGCTGACGGTTGTGAATGTGGCGGTCGGCGCGGCCTTCGTGTCGGCCGACGAGGGCATGTGGCTGGTGAACAAGCCGCCCACCAAGCTGCTCAAGGAAAAATACGGATTCGAGCCGGCGCCGGCCTGGCTGGAGCGCGTGCAGAAGTCGTCGATCCGCTTCGAGAGCGGCGGCTCGGCCTCGCTGGTGTCGGCGAACGGGCTGGTGATGACCAACCACCACGTCGGCTCCGACGATCTGGAGAAGTTCAGCACGCCCGAGAAGAACCTGCTGAAAACGGGCTTCTATGCGAAGTCGCGCGACGAAGAGCTCAAGTGCGAAGACCTGGAGGTGAACATCCTCTGGTCGATCGAGGATGTCACCGACCGCGTCAACAGTGCCGTGACCGCCGGCATGTCTACAGCCGACGCCAACACCGCCCGGCGCAAGATGATCGCTACGATCGAGAAAGAGGCCGAGGACAAGACCAAGCTGAATTGCCAGGTGGTCACGCTGTATCAAGGCGGGCGCTATCACCTGTACAGCTACAAGCAGTTCACCGACATCCGGCTGGTCTTCGCACCGGAGCAGCAGATCGCCTTCTTCGGCGGTGACACGGACAATTTCGAGTATCCGCGGTTCGACCTGGATGTGGCCTTCTTCCGCATCTACGACAACGGGCAGCCGCTCAAGCCAGAGCATTACCTCAAGTGGAGCGAGAAGGGCGCTTCGGACGGCGATCTCACGTTCGTCAGCGGCCATCCGTGGCGGACGCAGCGGCAGTACACGGTCGACCACCTGACGTTCCTGCGCGACGTCGACTACCCGAACAGCCTGCGGCGGTTGTGGCGGCGCGAGGTGGAGCTCTACACGTTCCGGGCCCGGAACGATGAGTACGAGCGGATCGCCAGCGGCGATTTCTTCGGCGTGCAGAACAGCCGCAAGGCCCGCACGGGCATCCTGGCCGGCTTGCTCGATCCGGAGATTTTCCGGGCCAAGATCGAAGCGGAGAAGAAGCTGCGGGCCGCGGTCGACGCCAATCCTGATTACAAAGACAAATGGAGCGACGCCTGGGACCAGATTGCCATGGCGCAAAAGGTCTATCGCGAGTTCCATGCCCGGCGGGCCGCGCTCGAGCGCATCGACGACCGCATCGGCTCGCAACTGTTCGGGATCGCCAAGGACCTGGTGCGCCTGGCCGAGGAGCTGCCCAAGCCCAGCCCGGAGCGGCTGCGCGAATACCGCGATTCCGAGCTCGACTCGGTCGAGCTCAAGCTGTTTTCGCCCGCGCCGATCTACCCGGCGCTGGAGATCGACCGGCTGGCCAGCAGCTTGTCGTACATGGCCGAGGAGCTGGGCGGTGATGATCCGCTGGTAGTCAAGGCGCTGGCCGGCTCGTCGCCGCGGGCGCGTGCGGCGGCGCTGGTGCATGGCACCAGGCTGATGGACATCGAGACGCGCCGCAAGATCAAGGAGGGCGGCAGCGAGGCCATCTCCTCGTCGACCGACGCGATGATTCGATTTGCGCTCGACCTCGATCCGAGCTCGCGGGCGCTGCGCAAGCGCTATGAAGATGAGGTCGAAGGCGCCGAGCGCGACGGCTACGCCAAGATCGCCGCCGCCAACTTCGCCATCAACGGCGAAGACCAGTATCCGGACGCGACGTTCACGCTGCGGATGTCATTCGGGCCCGTCAAGGGCTACGCCGAGGAGGGCAAGCAGGTCGCCCCGTTCACGACCTATGCCGGACTGTATCAGCGGTTCGAGGAGCGCAAGGGCGTGCCGCCGTTCGACCTGCCGCAGCGCTGGCTCGATCGCAAGGACAAGCTCAACCTCGACGTGCCGCTCAACTTCGTGTGCACGGCCGACATCATCGGCGGGAATTCCGGCTCGCCGGTCATCAACAAGGTCGGCGAAGTGGTCGGGCTGATTTTCGACGGCAACATTCAGAGCCTGGTCTGGAACATCGCCTACACCGACAAGGAGGCCAGAGCCGTGTGCGTCGACACGCGCGGCATCATCGAGGCGCTGCGGAGCGTGTACGACGCGGGCGCGCTGGCCGATGAGATCGTCGGCAAGGCGAGTAAGTAGCTGCGCATCGCTGCGATCGAGCGGCGAGGGTGCCGTTCCAATCTCAGTACCGCGTCGCCGCCTGTCACGGGCAAGCAAGAGGCCGCTCGCCCATGCCACCCAATCAGTCGGCCACGTGGATCGCGAGGAGTCGGCATGGCCGCCGTTCGTGTAGCCGTCATCCGGGCGCCGGGCATCAACTGCGACCGGGAGACGCTGCACGCCTGGCGACTGGTCGGGGCTGAGCCGCAGCTTGTGCACGTGCGCGCTCTGATCGAGCAGCCGTCGCTGCTGGATCGCGTGCAGGTCGTCACCGTGCCGGGCGGGTTCAGCTTCGGCGACGATCTGGGCGCCGGCAAGATTCTGGCCGATCAGCTTCGCCGGCGGCTGGGCGACTCGCTGCGGAGCTGCGTTGAGCGCGGCGGGCTGCTGCTGGGCATTTGCAACGGGTTCCAGGTGCTGGTGAAGGCCGGCCTGCTGCCCGGCGGCGACTGGGGCTGCGACCGCGTTTCGATCACGACCAACGCATCGGCACGCTTCGAGGACCGCTGGGTCCACATGCGCCCGGTGGCCGACCATTGCGCGGTGCTGCGCGGCATCCGCAGCCTTTACCTGCCCGTCGCGCACGGCGAGGGCCGCGTGGTCACGGCCAATGAAGCTTCACGGCAGCGCCTGCACACGGGCGGACACGTGGCCTTGCGCTACGTTGACGAGTCCGGCCAGGCGGCGGATTACCCGGCCAACCCGAACGGCAGCGTCGACGACATCGCCGCCCTGACCGACGAAACCGGCCGCGCCTTCGGCCTCATGCCGCATCCCGAGCGACACGTCGACCGCACACATCACCCGCTCTGGACGCGCCGCCCGGCCGACCTCGAGCCCGATGGCCTGGCGTTGTTCCGAAACGCGGTGGCCCATTTCAATTGAGCTTCGTGCCCGGCACCGCCACGTCGCGTCTCTCGCGCGACGTGCGATGATGCGCTATGGGGTGGCATGGGCAAGCGATCGTCGCGGCCGTTGGCGACGGTCGCTTGCCCGTGCTGCCGAGAGAGTGTCGCTTGGTCTACACGGGCAAGCAAACGGCCGCTTGCCCATGCCACTCGCCCGGAAGGCCACGCATCGCGCACTGTCGCTCCACGGTGCTCACGAACTCGGAAGCTTGCCGGCTTCCGGCACTTCCGAGTAGATTTCCGAGTTCATGGACCCGCACCTGCTCGCCGCTCCGGAGGGCAAGACCTTGGAGTTCAAGCGCGATCTTTCGTCGCCGGAGCCGGTGCTGCGCACGCTGGTGGCGTTTGCGAACACTGCAGGTGGAACCCTATTGATCGGCGTCGAGGACCGCACGCGACGGGTGCGCGGCGTGGCTGACCCGTTGGCAACCGAGCGAGACCTGGCCAATCTGGTGAGCGATCACATCGAGCCGCGGCTGGTACCCGAGATCGAGATCGTGCCCTGGCGTCGCACGCACCTTGTGGCCGTGCAGGTGTTTCCGAGCCCGTTACGGCCGCATCATTTGAGGCGACTCGGCCCGGAGAGAGGCGTCTTCGTTCGCGTCGGATCGACGAATCGTCAGGCCGATTCGGCCCTGATCGAAGAGCTGCGGCGGTCGGTGCGGCCGCAGACGTTCGACGAGCAGCCGATCCCGGAGCTGAACTCGGAAGCCGTCGACTTCCGAGCTGCTTCCCAGCAGTTTTCCGAGTTACGCAAGCTGAAGCGCTCCGATTTGCGCTCACTCGGCGTTCTCACGACGCACGCCCATCGGCTGGTGCCCACGGTGGGCGGACTTCTACTGTTCGGCCGCGAGCGCGAGCGGTACTTTCCGGACGCGTGGATCCAGGTCGCGCGTTTTGGCGGCACGGATCGCACGCGAATCGTCGACCATCGCGAACTCCGCGATCACCTGGCGCACGCGGCCGAGCAGGCCATCGAGTTCGTCCAGCGACATGTTCAGGCGGGCATCGAGATCAACGCTGCCCGGCACACCGTTCGATCGGACTTGCCTCTGGTGGCCGTGCGCGAGGCGGTGATCAACGCCGTCGTACACGCCGACTACGCCCAGCGCGGCGCGCCGATCCGCGTGGCACTCTTCGACGACAGGCTGGAGGTGAGCAATCCCGGTCTGCTGGTGGCGGGTTTGACGATCGACGATATCCGCCAAGGCGTTTCGAAGCTGCGCAATCGCGTCATCGGCCGGGTGTTCCACGCCGCCGGCCTGATCGAGCAATGGGGCAGCGGCATCCAGCGGATGGAACAGGCCTGCCGCCAAACCGGCCTGCCGATGCCCATCCTGGAAGAGATCGCAACCCAATTCCGCGTGACGTTCGGCCGGCAGCGCGTCGTCGAGCCAACCTTGGCCGATCTGGATGAGCGAATTGTCGCGCTGCTGCGCGGCTCGCCCGGCCTGTCGACGCAAGCCATCGCCGCCGCGATCAAACGCACCCCGCGGGCCACGCGGACGCGGCTGCGCAACCTGGTCGGGCGTGGCATCGTTGTTGAACTTGGGAAGGGACCGCACGACCCGCGAAAGCGCTACCTGCTCCCGTCTTCCCCTTCATGAGCGGGCAGCCAACCTCATCGGATCACCCGGGCGCGACGTAAGACCATCATCACTCGCGCCGGAACATGCTGACGACCCTCTCGATCAGCACGATGAGGATGGGTAGCCCGATGATCATCCACCACATGACTCTGCGCGGGATCGCGAAGACGTCCACCTGGCGATGCCGCACGCGGGCGTCGGGCGGGGTTGATCGGATCGCGGTCGCACGAATGCTGGAGCTCAGCGTCAGCCACAGCACGATCAAGGTGACGAAGAGGCCAACGCCTACGACTACAGCGAGTGCGGTTATGACGGCTTGGCTGGTGGCACTCTCGACAGCGCCGATGACTTGGTTCGCCAGCGGGTTGTAATAGATGAGGTAGCAGCCGTAGTAGACCAGATCGACGGCAGTGGCCGCCGCCGTGACGAACAGCGTGAAGTACGACACCCGTGCGCCGAGCCGTCGCCCAGCTCTTCCCAGGAGTCGCGCGGTCCAGATGAGCAGCGCGAGCCAGGTTGCACCCCCGGCGGCGAATTCCAGCATCGTCAGAGAGATGCAGAGCCGCGGATAGGCGTCCGTGTCAAACGTGAAGTACGTGATGCTTGCGGGTACAGCCGCCAGCGCTGCCACGCGCGCGACCCAGCGCGTGCGGAGGCTCTCCATGCCAACGTCGCCGGGCTCTCGCCGCGTCAACAGCACGACACCAAAGGCAGCCACGGCGCCCCCGGCAAGCCTACCCGGCCACGTTCCGCCTTCGCGAATGATGGTGTCCACAACTCCGATGGCCCCGGATAGCAGGATGAAACGCACACCCCAGCGGACCGTGCGAAGCCAGTTCGAATCGGCGTCGATCAGCCGGCGCGACTTCAGCGACTCCGCCACCGGCCGAGCGCACTCAGGACAGACCGCGTCGCGGGAGAGCCCACGCAGGTTATAGGCGCAGGCGTGACAGGCGACATCCGAATCGACCTGTTGACTCGAGATTGACTCAGTCACGTTGGGCGGCCCAATGTGCTGGCCGTGTAGGCCACTTGTCCGATTCGAATTGTCAGCGTCATGGTTTGAGCGTAGCCGTAGCTCCGGCTGAACGTCAACAGAGTTCTATCGCGAAGGCCCTGTTACCTGCTTGTTACGAACCGGGCTGGAACTTTGGCTGGCCGGCGGCGTCTAATGGTGAGGATACGTGTTGGTCGGTCACCTGCGACGGGAGGCTTGTCTCATGGATCGTGCGATGAATCGAGCGGCGTTGGCGGCGTTTCTCGTGGTTCCGACGTTGGCGTGGGGCCAGGGCCTGCTGGTGGTGACCGACCCGGGGCAGTGTATCCGTCTGCCCCGGCCGATTCCGATGCCGACGCCTCCGCCGGGCACGTACAAGATCAAGGAGCTGGACGTTCAGGCCCGCCTGACCGACCAGGTCGCTCAAGTTCAGGTGTCGCAGGCGTTTGTAAACACCGGCAGCGCACCGCTCGAGGTCGCGTTCATCTTCCCCCTGCCGTACGACGGGGCCATCGATCGGCTGACGCTGATGGTCGACGGCAAGGAGGTGCCGGCCGAGCTGATGGACGCGGCCGCAGCCCGCAGCCTGTACGAGTCGATCGTTCGCAAGAATCGCGATCCGGCCCTGCTCGAGTGGATGGGCACGGGGCTGTTCAAGACCAGCGTGTTCCCCGTGCCCCCTGGGGCCGAGCGAAAGGTCTCGCTCCGCTACACGCAGCTTTGCCGCAAGGACCACGGCCTGACCGACTTTCTGTTCCCGCTCAGCACCGCCCGCTACACGTCGCACCCGGTCGAGAAGATCGGCATTCGCCTGACGATCGACAGCAGCGCGCCGATCAAGAACGTCTACAGCCCGACGCACGCGGTCGAGATTCAGCGCCCGGATGACAAACACGCCACGGTCAGCTTCACCAGCACCAACCAGGTTCCGGGCAGCGATTTTCGCCTGTTCTTCGACGCGGTCGACGGCAAGCTGGCCGCCCGCGTGCTGACCTATCGGCCGATCGAGAGCGAGGATGGCTACCTGCTGCTGCTGGCCAGCCCCGAGATCAAGGCCCCCGACCAGGAGCGGCCGAAGAAGACGGTCGTGTTCGTGATCGACAAGTCCGGCAGCATGACCGGCCAGAAGATCGAGCAGGCCCGCGCGGCGCTCAAGTTCGTGCTCAACAACCTGCGCGAAGGCGATCTGTTCAACATCGTGGCCTACGACGACAAGATCGAGAGCTTCCGGCCCGAGCTGCAGCGCTACGACGATGACACGCGCAAGGCCGCGCTCGGATTCGCCGAAGGCATCCAGGCCGGCGGCAGCACCAACATCGACGGAGCGCTCGCGGCTGCGCTGGCGCAGCTCAAGGATCCCAACCGGCCCAGCTACGTCGCGTTCCTGACCGACGGGCTGCCGACGGCGGGCGAGAAGAACGAGTCGAAGATCGTCGTCAACGCCAGAGTCGCCAACCAGGTGCGGGCCCGCGTCTTCAGTTTCGGCGTCGGCTACGACGTGAATAGCCGCCTGCTCGACAAGCTGGTGCGCGAGAACTTCGGCCAGAGCGAGTACGTCCGGCCGGACGAGGACATCGAGGCCCACGTCGGCAAACTGTACAACCGCATCGGCTCGCCGGTCATGACCGATGTGGCCGTCAAGTTCATCTACGACACCATCAGCACGGAGGAAGGCGAGCCGGTCAATCGCATCTTCCCGCGCGGCACGTTCGACCTGTTCGAAGGCGAGCAGATGGTGCTGGTGGCCCGCTATCGCAAGTCGGGCGCGGTCAAGGTGACGGCTGGCGGCAAGGTGGGCGGGCAGGCGCAGGCATTCGACTTCAAGGCCGAGCTGGTCCAGAAGAGCGCGGATCAGTCGTACGGCTTCATCGAAAAGCTGTGGGCCATGCGTCGCATTGGCGACATCATTGATGAGATCGACCTGAAGGGTCACAACGATGAGCTGGTCAAGGAGCTGGTAGCGCTCTCGACCAAGCACGGCATCCTCACGCCGTACACCTCGTTCCTGGCAAATGAGAACGTCGACCTGCGGGCGTTGACGGCCAACATGGCGACGTGCAACGACGAACTCGCGCGGCTGCGCACGGCGGAGGGCGTAGGCGGATTCTCGCAGCGATCGCAAAAGAGTGCGTTTCAGCAGGCACTCAGAGTTGCACCCAGCGGACAGGGCGGCGGTCGAGGCACCGCCGGCGGGGCTAGCGCGTATTTGGGCGTACAGTCGGTGCGCGACGACGCCGACAACGAAGTCGTCATCGAATCCTGCCGCAGCGTGGGCAACAAGGCCTTCTTCCGCCGCGATGCACGCTGGGTCGACTCGACCGTCACGGAAGAGCAGGAGAAGAACGCCGTCGCGATCGTGCAGTTCAGCGACGACTACTTCAAGCTGGCGTCCAGCAAGGGCCGCGACCTGGCTCAGTACCTGGCCTTCGACGAGCCGGTGCTGGTCAACCTCGACGGCGTCTGCTACCGCATCGATCCGCCCAAGTGAGTGTGCTGTTACCGGACGATAAATAACTGGGTTCACGTTGCGGGATTTCGAAGCCAAGCGAGTCGATTGAGAGCCGATCAGCGCGGGGAAAGCAGCATGCGAAGCACATCAGCGCTTCACTGGACACGTCTGATGGCACTGCTCGTTTCTCCTGTTGTCGCGTCCGCACAGCCCACGGCCGGCGATCAGGAGCCGAATGAATCCCCACCACCCGCTCCGATCACGACCGCGCCGCAGCCAGTGGCCCAGAACCGGGCGGAGACACTCCCGGGCGACTCGGCGTTCCGTGCCCTGCACAATCTGGTCATCTCGGCCGACGGAGCCTGGATGGCCGCGGAGGAGCGTTCGGACCGGGGCGATGGAAATGTTCGCGTGTGGCCGACGAAACGCGATGTCTCCTACACCATTGAACGTGGCCAGAACCCGCGCATCAGCGGCGACTCGCGTTGGGTGAGCGCTCTGCAGAAGCCGTCGCTCGAGGACGCAAGGATTGCCAGGCCGACGAACAAACGTGCGGGCCAGACGCTGGTCTTGCTGGACCTGCAGGATGGTTCGCGAAGGACGTTCGACTTCGTCCTGTCCTATGACATGACAGTCTCCTCAACGTACTTGCTCTATTTGCAGTCACCAGAGACGAGGGCTGACGAGGAGGGACCCTCGAAAAGCGAGGCGACGAAGCCAGCCACAAAGGAACGCAAGGGTGCAACGTTGCACCAGATTCCCCTGAACCCGGATCGCTTGGCTCGAATTGGAGTACAGCACGCCGATAGTCGGCATACCGCGGAAAACGTCACACAATTCGTCACTCATCCGACGAACGATCACTTCGCCTATGTGTTTCACGACGAAGAGTCCGGTGGCGAAACGCTCCGCATCGTCAAATGGGGCATCCGCGCGTGGTACCACGGCGACAAGATCGAAGGCCTGTGCTGGGCCGGTGGAGCCGGCGGCGGTGATGAATCCATCACGCTCGGGTTCCTCGACAGCACGGAAACAACAGGCGAAGACGGGAAGCGACGCGCGAATAGCGCGCTTTACACGTGGCGACCGGCCCAATCCTTATCTGGGAAATTCACGCGGGTGGACAGCCCTCGGTGACACCTGCGTGGCGCGGAAGTCCAAGGGACTCCAGAAAAACTCGACGACGAGCCGGTGCTGGTCAACCTCGACGGCGTCTGCTACCGCATCGATCCGCCAAAATGAGGGGCGCTACGGACACCCGAGCGTGTTGTCACTGGCCCGGCGATGTCCAAGTCACGGCACGTGCAGCCAGCGTCGGGCAGCACGATGCGGCGCCCGTTGCGGAGCAGCGCGGCCGGATCGGTGATGCTCCCGAATCTACTCCAAACATCAAGCACCCGACCTCGCAGCGATGCCTGCTCACGCAAACACGCGACCGAGCGGAAGCGGACGGAGGAGGCGCGTCTTCGTCCGCCTCCCACGCCATCGGTACGGTGTAGAAATACTAATACGTGCAATACTTATTTTTTCGGCATAGCGTGCCCCATAATAATGCCTGCCACGGAGACTGACGATCTGTTCGCTTCGCAGGAATCGGCGTTGACTTTATCCGTCGCGTTCAGTAAACTACTGCGTGGGTATGGGAGGCGGTCTGATCTGGGCGGTGTGCCGCCTCGTCGGACTGCAGGGTTTGGTGGTCGTTCGTTCCCGATGAGAGAGAGCGGTTCCGGAGCAGCGCGAGCTGTGGCCCGGGTGTATAGCTCGACGCGCTGAGTCGTGGAGCCGAGGCATTCGTTCTCGTTGGGGAGCTGAGGATTATGTGGGAAAAGAGGCAGCTAAGGGTTCTGGCGGCGGTCGCAGTGCTTGGTTTTGGGGCGGTGCTGCCCGCAAACGCAGGGGGGCCGGATCCGATCCTGTCGTTCCAATTCACGGATTTGGATGGCGACTTCGTGGCGGGCCTGCCCGGCACGGGCGTCTTCACCTCGAATGATCAAGCCGCCACCGCTGGTGACGTGACCCGTTTGGATGGCCCGGTCGCGACGGCCGATTACAACGCCGGATACGCTGGCGGAATCGCGGACATCAACATCACGATGAACCTGACCGGGATTACCGGATCGAGCGCCGCCGGCAACGGAACGTTCTTCGTCATCGACGCCGATGGCGATTCCATTACCGGCTCAGTCACGGGCACGTGGTTCGCACTTCCGGGCGCGGCCAGCTTCATCGGCAATCTCTTCAATGTCTTCATCAACGACAACGGTGCGCCCGACGGACTGTTTAATGGACCGGATGGCGGGTCGTTCTCGCTTTCGTTCGCGGCCACGCCGCCGCTGACCGGCGCGATCATCCAGCTTTCGCTGCCGGATCACTGGTTCTCGGTGGGTAGCTTCAACAACGCGAACACGTCCGTGAACTCGCAAATCGTTCCGGAACCGTCGAGCCTTGTGCTCGGCCTGGCGTTAGCCTCGCTGCTGGCGCGCAAACGCCGGTGCGCCTGAGCGAAGCTTCGCCCCCGGGAGCCTGGACCAGCGGTGTTTCCCTGGACCCGGCTCATTGACGCTTCAAGTCGTAGAACCCGTTCCGGACTGAAGTTCGCGGAACCGACCACACCTCAGGCTCGTACAGAGCACGTCGCAGCTCGCCCGGTCGGGCTCCACGACCAGCGCACGAACACCGACCACCTGCGCGCCTTGGGCTATGTAGAGTAGGCACACCTCGGCGCTGAACGCCAAGCCGCGATAGATCCCGGTGGCACTCGACAGCGGTCCAGCGGCGGTCGAGAATCCGACCATGCCGAGCGGCCTGACGCCTGCCCTGTTCATCGCCAAGTGGTCGCGTGTCGATCTGCCCGAGCGGGCTGCGTCACAAGAGCACTTCATCGACATCTGCCGCATGTTGGGCCAGCCCACGCCGGCCGAGCACGACGCGACCGGGGCCGAGTACACGTTCGAGAAGGGCGTCGCGGTCACGTCGGCGGCGTCGGCCCGCTCGAAGGGCCAGCGCGGCTTCGCCGACGTCTGGTGGCGCGGCAAGTTCGCGTGGGAGTACAAGCGCAAGGACAAGTACCGCGACCTGGCTGAGGCGTATTGCCAGCTCTGCCAATATCGCGAGGCGCTCGAGAACCCGCCGCTCCTCATCGTTAGCGACATCGGCCGCATCGAGATTCACACGAACTTCACGGGCACGCGGAAGGAGGTGCATGCGCTGGCGCTGACCGAACTGGATCAGCCCGAGTCGCTCGATAAGCTGCGGCGCGTCTTCACCGAGCCGCGCTCGTTCGAGCCGCAGCTCACTATCGCCAAGATCACCGAAGAGGCCGCGGCCCAGTTTGCCAAGATCGCCAACGGCCTGCGCGATCGCGGCCACGATCCGCACGTGGCCGCGCACTTCCTGATGAAGTGCATGTTCTGCCTGTTCGCCGAAGACGTGGGATTGCTGCCGAACGGGTTGATGAAACGGCTGCTGAAGGGCCATCACTACACGCCGGAGAAGCTCACTCCACGGCTGACCGAGCTGTTCACCGTCATGCGGACTCGCGGGTACTTCGGGGCGGACGAGATCGCGTACTTCAACGGCGGGCTGTTTGACGTAGTGGCGCAGGCAGGCGAGGACGCCTGCGCTACGAGCCGGCCGGCTGGCCGGCTGCCCGGCGCGCTGGAGCTGAGGGCGGGCGAGATCGGGGCGATGCTCACCGCGGCCGAGCACGATTGGGGTTCGGTCGAGCCCGCCATCTTCGGCACGCTGTTCGAGCGCTCGCTCGACCCCAGCAAGGGCCCAGATCGGCGCGCACTACACCAGCCGCGACGACATCATGCTGATCGTCGAGCCGGTCGTCATGGCCCCGCTGCGGCGCGAGTGGCGACCGCTTTGAATCGAACACCTCTTGACAGATTCACTGCCGTGACGGACTGTCAAACGTTGTGGCATCGGTGTGAGCCACGATTCGGGAGCTATGGCAGGTCGATCCGAACCAGTCAAGCCGCCGCTTACGGTCGAAGCGCTCTGCGTGGCCGCACGCGATTTTGCAACCGCCGAGTCCATTCACGACGAGCCGACGCTTTTCGGCGTCACGGACGGCAAGGCCGTCGGAACGTATGTAGAGCATAAGTTCCGTGCGAGCCTCTCCGGACGCTTCACGTTTCGGAGCGGGAGCTCCGCGAAGGGCATCGACTTCCCCGAGCTGGATGTGGATATGAAAGTCACGAGCGTCGCACAGCCGCAATCGTCGTGTCCGTTCAAGTCGGCTCGACAGAAGATATTCGGCTTGGGCTATTCGCTCCGCGTGTTCGTTTATGAGAAAACGGATGATCCTCAATCGAAATCAGCCCGTCTCCTGTTTCAGCATGCGATCCTCGTCGACGCCAGCCGCACGGCCGACTACCAGATGACCACTCTCATCCGGGCCGCTCTCGACAACGACGCCAACGTCGACGATCTGATCGCGATCATGGCTGATCGAAACTTGCCCGTGGACGACATGGAGGCGCGCGAGATCGCCGAGGAGCTCCTGCGATCGCCGCCGAACCAAGGCTACCTCACGATATCGAACGCACTCCAGTGGCGACTCCAATATGGCCGAGTGATCGCGAAGGCGGGCCAAGTGGACGGGATAAGGCGGCTGTAGCGAGGCACAGCGTAGATGGCAAAGAGCCGAGCCAAACTCGAATATGGTGACTTCCAAACTCCGAGGCAATTGGCCAACGACGTTTGTTCACTGCTGGATAGTCTCCGGCCGGCATCGATTCTGGAGCCGACCTGCGGTATTGGGAATTTTGCGCTGGCCGCTGCACAGCGGTTTCCTGATAGCCGGATTATTGGCCGAGACATCAACGCCGACCACGTAGCAGTAGCCCAGGCGCGAGCGTCTGCCTCGTCATTGAAGAATGTAGATGTGCAGTGTGGCGACTTCTTCGAGACCGAGTGGCGCTCGTTCCTCCACGGTCTGGCGGAGCCGATTCTCATTCTGGGAAACCCGCCCTGGGTCACAACCAGCGAGTTGGGAGTTGTTGGTAGCGGCAATGCCCCGACCAAAAGCAACTTCCAGTTGAGGCGGGGCATCGATGCGATTACCGGCAAGGCGAATTTCGATATATCCGAATGGATGGTCATTCGGCTTCTCGAGGCGTGCAGTGGGCGCAACGCCTGTCTCGCGATGTTGGTCAAGTCGACCGTTGCAAGGAAAGTGCTCTTGCATGCCTGGCGACGCGGATTGCAGATTGAGAGCGCGGCGACTCGCGCGATCGATGCCTTGAAGCACTTCGGAGCATCCGTCGCGGCTTGTCTGCTGATTGTGAACTTTACGCCCGGAGCGACGTCCAGCGAGTGCGATGAATACGAAGACCTGGGCAGCCGTCCACCCGTACGGACCCTTGCCTGCTGCGACGGACACCTGGTCGCCGATCTGGCAGCATACCGCGCGTGGTCACATCTGGGAGGAGGAGATTCTCGCTGGTGCTGGCGATCCGGGATCAAGCATGATTGCTCCGCGGTGATGGAGTTCCGACTTGTGCGAGGAGAACTCAGGAACAACGCCGGACAGGCTGTCGACATTGAGTGGGAGTATCTGTATCCGATGCTCAAGAGTTCGGAAGTCGCTGGACGCGCTTGTCAGCCGAGCAGGTGGATGCTAGTTCCGCAACGGGTGGTGGGCGAGCCAACCGAGCGTATCGAGGGCATCGCGCCTAAGACGTGGCAATACCTTCAATCCCATCGCGATGCGTTCCGTGGTCGTAAGAGTACCATCTACAAGAGGCAACCTGAGTTCTCAGTGTTCGGCGTTGGACCGTACTCGTTCGCGCCGTGGAAGGTCGCAGTCTCAGGGTTCTACAAGCGCCTAACTTTCACCGTCGTCGGCCCTCACGAGGGAAGGCCGGTGATAATGGATGACACGACCTACTTCCTAGCACTCGAGTCGCGCGAGGAGGCAGAGGCTATTGCAGACGTTCTGAGCAGTCAAGCTGCCCAGTCCTTTTATCGAGCATTCATCTTCTGGGACGCGAAGCGCCCGATCACCGCGGAGCTACTTCGGAGACTGGACCTGATGCGGACGGCGGAAGTGCTGAACAAGACGGCTGCTCTAACGCGGTTCGCATCTGCAACGAATCTGGCGCCGAGTCGTCGAACATCCGTCGCGAGCGCCGAAGTGTCGCTCTTCTAGTGGGAGGAGATAAGAGTGACGAAGTTGGCCGGCGAAGTGGTTCCGCTGATCCGTCAGCGGGCCATCTCGCCAGAACGAGTCGCCGCTCGGCCTTGGCCGCGGCCGCAGCCGACCCGCGGCTGAAGAAGCGCACGTTGACGAACCTGTACAACGAGCGGCCCACCTGGCTGCGCCTGGCGCATGAGAAGGTCGACCGCGCCGTCCTGGCCGCCTACGCCGCGACCGATCGCCCTCACTCCGGCCCTCTCTCGGAGGGAGGGGGAGAAGTGGGGCGGGCGTCTCTGCCCGCCGAGTGGTCCGAAGACTGGGCCGAAGTCTGGACCGAGACGGGCGCAGGTCAGCCGCTGACCGACGGCCACGCACTTGCGGCGCGGCGGTCCGAAATCGACCAGCGCGTGCTGGCGAATCTGCTGCGGATGAACTTGAGCCGCAGTAGCACCGCCTCGGATGCGAACCGACCGTGAGTGATACGTTTCCCATCACGAGCGTGCCCGACGACGCCGAGATCCTCGGGTATCCCGAATGGATGGGCACCAAGCGAAAGTTCTGGTATCGGATCGGGGACGGACCACGCTGGCTATTCAAATACAATCGGCCTGATCACGGTGAGGACTGGTCCGAGCGGATCGCGGCTGACGTGGCCGACCGTCTCGGTATTCCGCACGTCACGGTCGAACTGGCTACGTACCAGAACCGGCCCGGGGTCGCGGTCCTGGATGCAGTTCCGGATGGGTTCCGCTTGGTCCATGGCAACGAGTTGCTGGTGGAGTTCATCGATCCGCACTACCCGCTGCGGCAGAACTTCAAGGTTCGCCAGCACACGCTCGCGAATGCGTTTCACGTTCTTGGTCAGCCCTTTGTGCAGGCGCCGGATCATTGTGTTCCGCCGGCTGGCGTTGCCGGTGCAGCCGGCGTTTTCATCGGCTACTTGCTGCTCGACGCGCTGGTCACGAATACCGATCGGCACCATGAGAACTGGGCCATCCTGGAGCGTATTGGCCCGCCCGGTGGCCAGCGCACGGCCGTGATCGCGCCCAGCTTCGATCACGCTTCTTCGCTTGGCCGCAATGAGCTTGACGAGAAGCGCCGGCTGCGGCTGTTGGCGCGCGACCGGCAATACACGGTGCAGACGTACGTGGAGAAGGCGCCGTCCCGATTCTATCTGTCTGAAACTGACGGTGCGCCGCTGAGTCCAGCCGAGGCATTTCTGAGTGGTGCGAGGTTCTTTCCGGAGGCGGTGGCTGGCTGGCTTGATCGCCTGCAATCGCTTTCCGCAGAAGCGCTTCGAGCGATCGGCGCCAGGGTACCACCGGAACGAATCAGTCCGACGGCTCGCGAATTCGCCGCAGAGATGCTAGCATATAGCAGAGAGATGCTACTGGAACGCGGACGCTGATGCACAACGACGCTGTACCGACTCTGTTCACCGCCTGGCAGGCCCCGGCCAGCCGACGCTATTACCCGGTCGGCCGATTGTCGTTCTTCGCGGAACCCGATGGAGGCCTATATGAGTTCGCTTACATCAGGGGGGCGGAAGAGGCCGAGAAGGAGGGCTTTCTGCCGTTCCTGGCATTCCCCGAATTGGGCCGAGTGTATTGCAGCCAGACGCTGTTCCCGTTTTTCTCCAATCGGCTCATGCCAGAGTCGCGGCCCGAGTACATGGAAACGGTGATCTCGCTCGATCTCGATCCAGATACCGCGCATCCCATTCAGATCCTGGGCCGCAGCGGTGGAGCGCGCGTAACGGACGAGGTGGAACTCTTCCCGTTGCCGGAGTTTGACGCCGACGTCGGCGGCTACCGGACGTTCTTCCTCGCTCACGGGTTGCGCCACACTCCGGTGCCGTCGCAGGATCGGATCCTAACGCTGCGACCTGGAGAACAGCTTTTTTGGTTTCTTGACTGCCAAAACCCCTTTGACCCACAGGCCATTGGGCTCCGCACGGATGACCGCCACCTTATCGGTTACCTGCCCAACTATCTGCTGGGCGACGCATGGCGGCTGCTGGAGGCATGCCGGTACATCGACGTGTATGTGGCGCGGGTCGGCGGGGCGCTAACGCCGTTGAGCGGCCGGCTATTGTGCGATATCCGCTCGTGCTGGCCGGAGGCGGTCGATTTCGTTCCGCTCTCATCGCCTCGGTTCGAGCCCATCAGCGCTGAGGCCCATCGGGCTACGGATGTCGGCATGGCGCGTACCTGATCGTGAGCGTTGGCTGAACCCGCCCGAGTGGATCGATCCGATCGCGGCCGAGATTGACGCGGCGGACAAGTTCCTCGACGTGCCGGCCGAAGCCCGGCCACTCATCCGGCAATCAGCCATCATGGCCGCAGCCGCCGCCGACCCGCGGCTGAAGAAGCGCACGCTGACGAACCTGTACAACGAGCGTCCCACCTGGCTGCGCTTGGCCCACGAGAAGCTCGACCGCGCCGTCCTGGCCGCCTACGCCGCCACCGACCCGGAAGGCGACTGGGCCGAAGACTGGGCCGAAGTCTGGACGGAAACCGGGGCGGGGCAGCCGTTGCCCGATGAGAATCCACTCATCGCCCGGCGGACTGAGACTGACCAGCGCGTGCTGGCGAATCTGCTGCGATTAAACCTCGCGCGGGCACCCCACGCGTAGGCGCGCGGGCACTTGGCGCTATGATCGATGTGGGTTGTGGCTTATGAGGCGCGCGACGACGTTGGGGACCAGATTGATAGTTCGAATTCTTCCGCCGCTATCGCGCAGGGGTGCGACTTTGTGCCGCACGTACTTGACCTCGCAGCTTCGACCGTCCTCAAGGTCAATGAAGTCACCTCGCGAAGGAATGAAATGCACTAAGGCGAGAAAGGAAATGCCCGTTGCATCACCTACGCGAGCGCCGGGTTCATCACAGATGACGTTGACGATGCGCAAGCCAAACTGTTCGGCATCGCGGATCATCTCGTCTGTCAGATCGGGTTTACCATCTGGATCGTAGTTTATGGGCATCATGTTCCCCACAAGCAAAACGGCATTCAGGCGTACTGCGCTACGGTTGCCCCGCTCCAAGTAGCGCACGGACTACACAAGGACGGCCAGCGCACCTACTTGACCGACAGCTCGCAGCATGTTATCATTCTATGATAACGTTGAACCGAATGCTGGTCAAGCTAGGGTAGGGTAGATTTTCATGACAGGACCCTTTGGGAAGACGTTGAAGCGCTTACGCCTGCGGGCGGGAATTGGCCTCCGGCGGTTCGCCGAGATGGTCGATCTGGAACCGTCGAACCTCAGCGCGATTGAGCACGGTCGGCGCAATCCGCCGTGCGAACCGGAAAAACTGCGTGAGATCGCGGACACGCTCGGGCTGGTCGAGGGCTCGGACGATTGGGCTGCCTTTTACGACGCCGCCCGGCGGGCCGGCGAGCTTCCGGCTGACGTGCAGCACGTCGCGGAGCGCGGCCTCGTGCCGGTACTGCTGCGTACGATCGACAACCGGCAGCTCAGCGAGGCGGAGATCGGCGAACTGATTCGCGACATCGAGCGGCGCTACGGAGGGCGAGAGGATGGCGCTCGGTGAGCCTCCGACTTACACGGTGGCCGAGCTTGAGCGCATCGCGCGGGCATTCGTCGCCGAGCGACTCGGTGACAGCGTCTCGATTCCGGTCGACATCGATCTTCTGGTGGAAACGACGGAGGGCGTGGACCTTGACTATTGGCCGGGCTTGCGGGGCCGTGGGCTCGAAGGGATGGTCGCTTGCGATCCTGCGACGCGGCAAGTCGTCATTTTCGTCGATGATCTGCTGGCGGACCGGCAGCCGACGCGCTACCGCATGACCGTGGCCGAGGAACTGGCTCACCTCCTGTTGCATCGCAAACTCATCGACCAGGTCTGCGATGCCAAGGACTTCGTCGAGCTTCAGGGGCACTACCGCTGGCATCAGAATGGAGCGAAACGCCAAACGCTTGGCTGCGGCCATCCTGATGCCGGCCGATGCTGTGCTTCTCGCGGCGCGCGAGACCTATCCAAGGCTCGTGCGCGTCGCCGGATTCACGAACGCCGAAGCGGTCAAGAAGCACTTGGCCGGACAACTTGCGAAGCGGTTTGAGGTATCGGTGCACGCGATGAGTATTCGGCTTGCGGAATGGCCGATGCGCGTCTTTGAACGCGTTGATCAGGCGATGCACGAGAAGCTCGACTTCCTGCCCGAGGGCTAGACGCCCAGAATGACGCTATCCAGAGGATGGCGGTTGCGACGGCCGGCGGTTATTACGGCCTGGTTCAATGCTTCCCGAGGCGGCCTGCGATGAGGCCGCTAAGGCGCCCGGATGAGGCCTCACGCCAGCCGATGCTCGATCTGCATCGGTAGTTCGCGCCATCGATCGCCGGTGGCGTGGTGGACGGCGGCGGCGATACCGGCCAAGATTTCGACCATCGAGCCGTCGGCCAGGGGCCCAACGAGTGACCCCCAACACAATCCGACAGCGCTCTGGATCGACCGACTGTGTGAGGATGCATGCTCTGGTGGAGGGTCGGCGGTCGCCCGTCGAGTTGAGTAGGCCTTGCATGATCAATCCAGGCGCTGAAATTGGGCAGTTGCTCGATGAACTTGTTGCGGCATGGACTCCCGAGACTCTGCGCCGACTGCGGCCCGTGCTTTTTCGATCTCCCGAGAGATTTGACGACGAAGCTGCGTGTCGATTGCTGAGGCTGCGCGAACTTCTTGGCGATTCCCGATACAACGCCTGCATCCGAGAACTCCTGCTCAATCGGCTGGAGCATTCGGCAAACTTGCGCGCTGAGCGCGAGTGCGCGGTGATCGCCGCGTTTCGGGCACAGCTCGAGTCAGATTTCCTGAAGGTCGATTCCGAAATATTGCAAGTTCTAGCGGGACACGTCCCGGCCGATAGGCTGACACTAGAGAAGGCGTTATTCGTGCAGGAATGGGCGCGTCGAAATGACCTCGAATTGGACTCCGAGCAGGCTGCCGCCATCGGATCCGTGCACGAGCACACACTGGTCACGGCTCGCGCAGGCAGCGGCAAGACCCGCGCCTTGGTCGCGCGAGCTGCGTTCCTGATCAAGCACTGCCAGGTAGCTCCTGATCAGATGCTCCTGCTCGCCTTTAATAGGAAAGCGGCCGAGGAGATGCGCGAGCGCCTCAACAAGGTCGGCTGCAACCCACCCCATGTCATGACTTTTCACGCGCTGGCACACGCTATCGTCCATCCCGAGCAGCCGTTGATATATGATGACGACAACCAGCTTGCATTGAGCAGCGCATTTCAGCATTTCCTGAATGGATTCATGGATGACGAGCAATTCCGCGATGACGTCCGGCGACTCATGATGCTGCATTTTCGATCCGACTGGGAACGCTTGACGCGCGAAGGGCTCAGGCTCTCTCCAAAAGAGTGCATTTTGTTTCGGCGCGCGCTGCCGGACGAGACTCTACGAGGAGAATACGTGAAATCATTCGGCGAAAAGGCGATCGCCAACTTTCTCTTCGAGCACGATATTGCCTATCAGTACGAACGGAATCACTGGTGGGAGGGTCGCAACTACCGTCCGGACTTCACGATCCAACAGCACCGAGTCGTAATCGAGTACTTCGGGCTTGCCGGCGACCCAGACTACGACAGGGACTCGCGCGACAAGCGCCGATATTGGCGCGAACAGCGCGACTGGCGCTTTATCGAACTCGGGCGAAAGGACATTGGTCCCGATGGCGCTGCCCTTGCCACAGTACTAGCCAGGAAGCTCGTAGGGTATGGCGTCGCCTGCCGGCGGCTGACTGACGAAGAGCTTTGGTTGCGGATTCGCAGTCGAGCGGTTACGCGCTTTGGCAAGATGACCACAACCTTCATAGGTCGCTGTCGCAGCGCGAGTATTTCGCCGGACGAGCTCGATCGCCGAACGGCGGGCCACCGATCGGTAGCGGAGGCAGAACAGGTATTCCTGCGCCTCGCGTCGGCTGTCTACCGCGCCTATATCGCTCGACTTCTATCAGTTGGCGAGGAGGACTTCGCTGGGCTACTAGAGAGGGCCGCTACCGCCGTGGGGGAGAACGGTCAGGCCGAATTCGACCGGAGGTCCGGACGCGGAGAATTTTCGCGGATTCGATTCGTCATGATCGACGAGTACCAAGACTTTTCACCGCTGTTCTTCCGCCTCGTTCAAGCGGCTCGACGCCACAATGCGCGCATGCAGGTCTTCTGCGTGGGTGACGACTGGCAGGCGATCAACAGATTTGCGGGTTCGGATCTCCAGTACTTTGAGCAGTTCGATGGCCGTTTTCCGCCCTCTCATGCCTGCCGCGTTCTAACCAACTATCGGTCCGCGCCCTGCGTCGTAGAGTTCGGCAACTCTCTGATGTCTGGCCGAGGCTCACCTGCCCGTTCGGGCAGAGACAACGTGGGCTGCGTTCAACTGCTGGACCTCGCGCAATTCGAACCGAACGTGCGCGAGCGGGAGCTATGTCCTGGCGTTGCCATTACACCGGCTGTGCGCCGGATCATCTTCAAGGTGCTGAAAGATGGGGGCGGGATAGTGCTGCTTGCGCGTCGTAACACGCTCCCGTATTCTATCGGAACCGGCCGTACGCCTAGGCTGCAGGTGTGCCGCGAGGAGTGGGTCCGTGGTCTTTCCGATGCCGACAGCGGACGAGTAACTGTGTGCACGGTACACAAGTACAAAGTACTGGAATCTGATACCGTTGTCCTATTAGACGTGATTGAGCGTAGCTTTCCACTGATTCATCCCGATTGGGTATTCATGCACATTCTCGGTGACACCGTGCAAAAGCTCATTGATGACGAACGCAGGCTGTTTTACGTTGCGTGCACACGAGCGTCGCGTCGTTTGATTCTGCTCACAGACAGTAGCCGTGTGTCGCCATTCGTGAAGGGCATCGAATCCCATTGCACTCAAGTTCAGTGGGACGAGTATCCTTTCGCATCGCTCGGGACAAATCGTTGGATTGTGAAAATCGGCAATCAACCCGGGCGTGGCGCTGCGCCGACGATGCTGGTCAAAGATCAGATCAAAGGCGACGGCTTCGAGTACTTTAGCAGCAGTGATTGGAAGCACTGGGCCTCCACGCAGAGTATTCCGGAGGGCGGTGTGGAGTCGCTCGTCGAAGCACTGCGGGCGCGCACCTGGGCCGCTGCTGCTAACGGCTTGGAGATTCGGATCTGCGACCAGGATGATGGAGTAGTGGCTCTTTACCATGTCGACCATGGACAGTGGCTGATGATGTGGCGACGTGATGCGCCAGCGACGGAGGGCGACATATGACATGACGGGACGCACGACTTGCAGCACTCCCGGAGCAGCGTAGTGACGGGAGTGAGGCCTCACGCCAGCAGATTCTCGATCTTCACCGGCAGTTCGCGCACGCGAACGCCCGTGGCGTGGTGGACAGCGGCGGTGATGGCGGCGGCGATGCCGGCCAGGCCGATTTCGCCGATGCCGCGGGCGCCGAGTTCGTTGATCTGGTGGTCGGGGAAGTCCAGGAAATGCACCTCGATCGGCGGCACGTCGGCATTCACGGCCACGATGTAGTCGGCTAGGCTGCTGTTGATCGGCGCGCCGTTTTGCGGATCGTACGTCGTGTGTTCCAGTAGCGCCATGCCGATGCCCATGACGACGGCGCCCTCGATCTGGTTGCGGCCGGCCAGCGGGTTGAGGATGCGGCCGGCGTCGATGACGGTGACCACGCGGCTGACCCGCAGCCGGGCGATCTCGGGCTGCCAGGCGGGGACAGGGACTCTGAGATGCGGAGGAACTGAGGGGATCGCCGCACTTACCCCTCAGGACGTCAGCCGCTCAGGTTCCTCTTGCCCATGCGGGCGCGGCCATGAAGCCCGCCAGTTTACCCCAGTTGAAACGCCAGCCGATCTGCTTAATAATCTGGATAAAGCCGCGGCTGGGCCGCTCTCCCCAACGTGAGGTCAACGATGAGCACCCCATTCGGTGCGTTGTGCGATGAGTACTACGTCAGCAGTCGCCTCTTCCTCAAGCTGGAGCTGAGCCTCCAGCGCGAGACGCTCCTGCACTTCTTCGACACGATCCGCAAAGAGTTCCCCTCGATGCGCAAATTCCGCCGGCGGGACAACGGCATGTTCGTGCTGGAGGAGGAGCCGATCGAAACCCCCAGCCGCCGCTGGCTGCGGCTTGAGCCGTCGAGCCTGCGCTTCGGCTACTATTCCCCGCCCGACATCGACACGGCCAAGGCCATGAGCGACGTCGTCTTTGAGCACGCCCCTTACCACCTGACGTTCAGCGACATCGACTTCGACTACCTCGAGCTGATCTACGGCTTCGACATGGAGTACCGCGGCAACCACGACCAGCTCGTGGCCGAAACGCTCTATGGCGATCATCCCTTCGCCAACGTGCTGCTGGGCGACGAGGCCGTACACACGATCGAGTGCCAGCCGTACTTCGGCGTCGCCCTGACGCCCGATTGCGACATCCAGGCCTACGTCGAAGTCAAGGGCCGCACCAGCAGCTACGAAGTCCGCACCGGCGAGTTCGAGCCGGCGCCGCTGAGCGTGTTCATGACGCTGCGCAAATATTGGGGCTTCGGTCCGCCCGGCACGCTGCTCGACGCCCAGCGTCAGCTCTTCGAGCGGGCCGACGAATTCGCCGCCAACCGCGTCGTGCCCACGCTGGTCAATCCGCTGGCCCACGCCATCGCCAGCCGGTCCTGAACGATTTCGCGCGACGCGATCGGGCCGGGCCGCTCAAGGCTCTGTCCGTGTCTGCCGCTTGAGGGTCACTGATCGGTAGATTGAGCGTCATCGGCTGATTTGGCGAAGTCGACGCACTTACGTGGATAGGAGTAGCTTGCGATGATCGCGAGCTGCACGGCGCAACGCTGGTGCAAGTGTCGGCTGCTTTGATAGTCCGGCGGCAAAGCGCTTCTGATCGGCGAGAGACAGAACGACTACGTCGTGCTCTCGAATCGCCTCTTCGGCTGCCTGCCGTATGGCCGTGACGACGAAGTCCGAAACGCTTCGACCCTGCAAGTTGGCTGCCCGCCGCACCAACGCATGGGTGATAGGTGACCAACGCACCTCCAACCGGACCGACTTCTTCCGCAGATCGGGCTTGGTGACCGTTGGCATCGTTCGATAATCGTACGGCAAGCAGCCGTAATGTCGAGTGGACTCGCTGACCGGACCGAGCTCGGCGTGTTGCATCGCTAGGCTCTTGCAACGTAGACTGGGCGTTCAGCCTCGGAGGAAGCGAACATGAAGCGATACCGGCTGCTGGGATGCGTGGTATTCTCGTTGGTGTGCGGCCGTGCGGGGGCCGATGAGCTGACGGTCATGTCAGTTGATCCTGCGCCCAATGCCTTGGCTGCACCGACCAACGCCAACATCGTCGTGCACTTCGACCGGCCGGTCGACCGGGCGACGGTCACGCCGGACAGTTTCGGGGCCTTCGCCCGCTGGAGCGGCACGGTGGCGGGCCAGTTCGTGTACAGCGACAACGACCAGACGGTCACGCTCGACACACCAGGCGCGTTCTCTTCGGGCGAGCAGGTGATGGTGATCCTGTCGCACGACATTCACGCGGCGGACGGCTCGCCGCTGCGGGCGGCTGGCTATTCGTTCCAGTTCTGGACGCGGGCCCGCCCGGCCGCCATCGCGCTGCAGCCGAACGGAACGCTGTCGACGAACATTGGCGCCGAGTCGAGCCGGCCGTACGGCGGCATCGCGTCGGACCTCAACGGCGACGGCTGGCTCGACATCGCCACGGTCAACGAGGACACGGCCGACCTGCGCGTTTTCCTGAACACGACGTCGAACATCGGCGCGTTTGGCGAACTCGTTGAGCCGACGTTTCCGCTGGGCGCGATCGCCAGCCCGTCCGAGCCGGCCGATTTCGATCGCGATGGGAACGTGGATATCTGCGTGGCGAACCAGGCCGCGGCAACGGTCTCGATCCTGCTCGGCAACGGCGATGGCACGTTCGCGCCACAGCAGCTCGTGCCGGTCGGCTCGAACCCGCGCGGCATCGCCGTGCTCGATGTTGATGGCGACGGCGACGTCGACATCGTCAACACCAACTACAGCAGCAGCAGCAGCCTGTCTCTTCTGCTCAACAACGGCAGCGGCGTCTTTGGCGCCGCAAGCTTTTTCGAAGGCGGCGCATCGGGCGAGCGCGGGCTGTCCGCGGCCGACATGAACGGCGACGGCATTCTCGACCTGGTCGTCGGGGCGTACAACAGCCAGACGGTGCTGGTCCTGCGCGGCAACGGCAACGGGACGTTCACGAACATCGGTTCGCAATCGGCGGGCGGCAGCGTATGGATGCTGGCCACGGGCGACGTCAACGGCGACGGGACGGCTGACGTAACGGTCGCCAACGGCCAGTCGAACACCTGCGCCGTGCTGCTCAACAATGGGAGCGGCGGGCTGGCGGCGCCGCAGACGCTCGCGGCCGACCCGTTCCTGCTCAGCACCGACCTGGGCGACCTGGATGGCGATGGTGACCTCGATTGGGTAACCGCCAGCTTTTCAGGCGATTGGCGGATCTTCCTGAATAACGGGAGCGGCACGTTCAGCTTTCTGACGGAGGTCAATGCACCGGCAGCGGCATCGTGCGCGCTGCTGATGGACATCGACAACGATGGCGACCTGGACCTCTCACTGGTCGACGAGATCGCCGACGTCGTCGTGGTCATGAAGAACAGCGGCACGACACCGCTCGGCGACGTCGATGCTGACGGCATCGTGACCCTGGCTGATGTGGCGCTCCTGAGCGAGTGCCTGGTGGGTCCGGGCGATTCGCAGCCGCCGCCAGGCTGCAACCCCGCCACGTTTGCCGCGGCCGACAGCGACGGCGACGCCGATGTCGACCTTCAGGACGCGGCGGCGTTAGCCATCAACTTTGGCGGCTAATCGTCCACCCGCGAGATTCGCGCTCTGACGCTCGCGATGCGCCGAACGCACAGGCGGCGCCGTTCCAAACGGCTACGCCGTTCGCGCACGCCGTGCCGGCGATCGGAGCGAAAACAGCTCGTGCTTGTGGATCCCGTCACGGCCCGGGCGTTGCCGGACGGGCGCGATGGGCTCAGACCGCCGCAGCGCCGCATCCTGGTCGCGACGGACGACCCGAAAGTGCGGCCGCTGGCGCAGCACCGCAAGTGCGCCAAGATCGCCGGCGACACGGCCGGCAACTATCACCCGCACGGCGAGCAGGTCATCGACCCGACGCGGGTCCACATGGCCCAGCCGCCGAACGGCGGCAAACGCTGGTCGATGGTCAGGGCAACTTCAGCTCAATCGACGGAGACGCTCTCGATGCCGCGCAGCCTGCACCGCACTAGACTGATGTGTCATGAGCCGGACCACGCTTGACCGTCTCGTCGAACCGGTCGTTCGGACATTCACGCCAAAAGTGGCCCGGGTGCTGATCCAGCTCCGCGCTGACCCTGAATTGCAGGGCCGCATGGATGAGCTGGCGGCCAAGTGCAACGAAGGGGAACTCACGCCCGAATAGCGCGACGAGTACGAGACCAGCATCCGCTTCGCTGACTATCTTGCGATCCTTCAAGCAAGGTCACGCAGACTCCTGAAGCATCTTGAGCGCGCCTAATGGCAGCCCTGCCGCACCAGTTGGTCCGTGACCGGGCAGGCAATCGTCGCGAGTAATGCCAACGTCACCAGGACCACGAGCCTTTCTACCGGTTTCACATCGAGCACATCGTCGCCAAGCTGCATCGCGGCACGGATCACCCCCGATAATCCCGCGTTGGCTTGCCATCGCTGCAACATGGGCAAGGCCACCCGTAGGCAGGCCCACGATCCGACGACCAAGCGGCTCGTGCCGCTCTTCCATCGGCGTCGAGACGCCTGGCGCGTCATTTCTGCCGGAGTGACGACTTCACACGGATCGTTGGCCTGACGCCAACCGGCCGAGCCACGGTGAGGGCGCTCAAGATGAACGCGCCGAGTATGCGTACCGCAAGGCTCTCTTGGCGGGTGCCTGGACTCCTGCCGTATGACGGCACTGGCTCGATCGTCCGCCTGAACTTGCCCCAAGCCGCACGGCCGGCATAATGTGAGTGGGTCGTGTGAGGCTTTGGAGATGCGTTGGATGGTGCGAATCGTTGTTGTTGCTGCTTCGATGGGCTGTCTGGGGCTGGCGGTGGGCTGCGCCAGCAATTCGGGTGGTGGGCGGGGCGGGCCGCGGAATTCGAATGACGCGGCCGGCAATCAGAATGTCGCGAATGACAATGCGCCGCTCCCCGATTCGAACGAGAACACCCCGGCCGCCAATGTCAACGGCTCGGAACCGAATGCCAACGCGGGCGCCAGCGAGAACACGAATGCCAACGATGCGGGCAACGCCAACGATTCGCCCGCCAACGTCAACGCGCCGGCCGGTGCCGAGCTGACGTTTTCGACCACGCTGTCGGGCGACCAGCAGGTGCCGCCGGTCGAGACCGGGGCGAGCGGCCACGGCAGCTTCACGCTCAATGCCGAGCGGACGGAGCTCGCTTACAATGTCACCATCGCCGGCCTGGAGAGCGACATCAGCACGATCTTCTTCCACGATGGGCCGCCCGGCGTGCCCGGGCCGAACGTGTACGAGATCACGGATCCGACGTTTCCGTCGCCGGGCCTGATCCGGTACGAGGGTGTCTGGCCACTGGGCGACGGACATCTGGAATTGCTGCTGAGCGGACAGATCTACATCGACGTACACACGCTCGAGCAGCCGGCCGGCGAGCTGCGCGGTCAAGTGGTTGCGTTGCCCTGAGCTGCCGGCGCGGCTGCAGCGGGCATCGCACCGAAACCTGTCCTCAGGAGACTCTGCGTGGAGGCATTCTACGCGCTGCTGACGGTCGAGAGCTTGATCGCCTTCGTGACGCTGGCGGCCCTCGAGATCGTCCTCGGCATCGACAACATCGTCCTGATCGCCATCCTCAGCAACAAGCTTCCTGCGCACGAGCAGGACCGCGCCCGGAAGCTGGGGCTACTGGGCGCCATGGTGATGCGGATCATCCTGCTGCTGGGCATCGGCTTCGTCATGCGGCTGACGAACCCGTGGTTCAGCGTGTGGGGCCACGGCGTGACCGGCAAAGACCTGGTGATGATCGTGGGCGGGCTGTTCCTGCTGGGCAAGGCGACGTATGAGATTCACCACAAACTCGAGGGGCCGTCCGAACATGGCGCAGCGGTCAAGGCCGTAGCGACGCTGCGTTCGGTGCTGATCACCGTGCTGCTGATGGACATGGTCTTCTCGCTCGATTCGGTGATCACGGCCGTCGGCATGGTTACGGACGTGCCCATCATGATTGCGGCGGTCATTGTCGCGGTCCTGGTCATGCTCAAGTTCGCCGGCACGATCAGCCGCTTCGTCGAGCGGCACCCGACCATCAAGATGCTGGCGTTGGCGTTCATGTTGCTGATTGGCGTGATCCTGGTGGCCGAGGGCATCGGCAGCCACATCCCCAAGGGCTACGTCTACTTCGCGATGGCGTTCTCGCTGCTGGTCGAGATGCTCAATATCCGGGCGGCTAAGTTCCGCAAGCCGGCGAGCTAACCCGACGTTCGTCGCCCCGGATGGCCCGGACCATGAGCCGGGCCTGCGGGACGCCAACGGGCCGATGGCAGCTTGGCCTCGCGGTACGGTCGCACATAGAATAGAAGGGATTGGAGAACTTGTCGCGAGGGCAAGCCCATGTTGAAGGCCGTGATGAGTCATGGCACAATTCGTCCGCTGGAGCCGCTGCCCGTCGATTGGCAGGAGCGTCAGGCGCTGCGCGTCGAGAAAGCGGACGATGACGCGGCGCCGGCCGAGCAGATCGACCGCGATTTTGCGGCCTTGGCGAGACTCTGCGAATCGAGCGAGCCCGGGGACGAGGAGCGACTCGAGCGAGCCTTGCGGGAAGCGCGACGCCAAGCTAAGGAGCATGTGCACCGGCAAATGGGGCTTCCTTAATGCCGGACGACTTGCTCGACAGCAACCACCTGTCCGCTGCGCTGCGCAAGGCGTCGCCCGTGCGAGACCGAATACACCAGGGTCGCAGAGCCTGGCATCACTTCATTTCCTGCTACCCTGTCCTGTGCGAACTGGAGGTCGGGATTCAGCAGACATCGAAACCAGACGATAATCGCCGCCGATTGGGGCCGTTGCTACGACACGTGCGTCTGTGGCCGCTGGACGCCGCGACAACACGGCTCTACGGCGAGGCCTACCTTGAACGGCGCCGTACTGGTCGCGCCCTGTCGCAGGTTGACATCGTGCTGGCAGCCTTGGCGCGACAGCACAATCTAACAGTTCTGACGACCGACCGGGACTTCGAAGCACTGAGAGATTTGCACGCCGAGGATTGGGCCGGCTGAGGTAACGCCTCGTCTGCATCGAGCCGTCCAGCCGCTTCGGGCAATGCAAGTATTCATAGCCCGGATTATTCATGAGGCTCGCGGTTGACCCGTCAGCGTTCCGGCGCCCGCGACCCTCGGCCTTGGCGGCCGGGGTTCTGACGCGCGGCCGCTCAAGCTCAGAACCCCGCCCGCCCAAGGCGCGGGCCACGGCGCGACTGACGCCGGCGCTCCGACAGAGTGTCGCGCACGGGCTTGCCCCAAAAAACGCGCGCAAGCGCTGCCGCCGACGCAACTTGCGATGGCGCCGCTGGCGCCTTCG
>Ga0187892_10002161_pt1 | contig 41111 bp, 30 predicted proteins | sample MA1701073metaG_FD_139345 | JGI IMG/M metagenome (GOLD analysis project Ga0187892, IMG submission 139345) | Bio-ooze microbial communities from a basaltic lava cave in the Kipuka Kanohina Cave System on the Island of Hawaii, USA - MA170107-3 metaG ... | reverse complement strand
TGGATTCGGCCCCGGTTTCTTCGATCCGCCGCACAAGCGTCTCGAGCCGCCCTTGGGCGGCGCGGCCGACTTGTTCCATTCGCCGTTCCGCGTGGCGAGAAGACTCCATGGCCAGTTCTTTCTCCCGAGCGAGCCGATCCGCGGCCAGCTCGGCCCGGTGGGCAAGCGTCTCGACGCGTGTCTGAAGATCTTTGAAATGGAGCAACGATTCTTCCAGGCTCAGAGCGGTTCGCCCACCACGTGCCAGCGCCGCCTCCAGGCGATCCAAAAGATGTTGCCCGGTGGCAAAGAGAGATTCAATCGGATACCCGATGGTGTCCCCCGCCGGCGGCGCGGATTGATTCTCAATCGAAGAAGTTCTTTCCAACCGTGGCTCCGTCGCTCCGCGCGACGCGGCATCCGCATCGATGGAGAGGACGTCATCTCCAACCGCATGATCGTCGGGATGACGCTCCGCACCAGTGACCATCGCCGCAACCGCCCCACTGACCCGCGATTCCCCCGATCCATAGGCCGTTAGCATGGCCGTATTGCAAAGCCGGTTGATGACCCGCGGCACGCCGCGCGACGCCTCGTGGATCATCGCCAAGGCCTGCTCATCGAAAACATGTTCGTCGACAGCTCCGGCCACTCGGAGCCGATGACGAACGTAAGCGGCTGTTTGGGAGTGTGTCAACGGCGACAGCCTATGCTCTCCCTGCAGGCGTTGTCGCAGTCCAGCGTGCTCGCCTTGATCCACGGCATGCCTGAATCGGGGCTGCCCGAAAAGCAGGATGGTCAACAGCTTGCCCCGATCATCTTCCAGGGCCGCCAGGCTGGAAAGTTCCGAGAGACTGCCGCTCAGATTCTCGGCTTGGTCCACGATTAGGATGGCGCGGTGATTGGCAACGGCGCTGCCTAGCAAGTGCCGCCGCAGCCGGCTCAGCCGCCGGGAACGGTTCGCGTTCGCCGGAAGGGTTACATGAAAGCCCTTGCAGGTCTCGCGGACCAAATGCGTTCGCACCCCGGGCGGGCACGTCACCACCACGACGTATTCCGAGGTCTGTAGGCGAAGCAGCAAGGTTCGCACGAGCAGGGTTTTGCCAATGCCGCCCTCGCCGAGAACCAGCATGGCCCCACGACCGTGCCGGCACTCATATTCCAGCACCGCTAAGGTTTCTTCCCATGGGGGTGTCAGGTAGAGGAATTGCGCATCGACACAGTCGTCAAAGGGACAACAGCGCAGGCCGAACGCTTCAGAATACATGCTTCACCGCGAATCGAGCCGCCGAAGAAAGGCGCGGACCGTCTCCTGCGCCGTCTGCGCGGCATCCTGCCAAAACATCGGATGGAAAAGCCGCAAGCTGGAATTATCGGGCAAACGAGGGTTTGTCCTTCTGACGAGCCCCGAACTTCCGTTCGCGCGGGCCTCCTGGCCCCAGGAAGGCTCCGCGCTGACTAAAAGTCAGCGGCTCGCCCGGAGGGGGCACTCGCATCCAACGCCTTTCAAAATCTTTGAAACAAGATGCCCGCCGCGTGGCTGCCCAAGGTCTCGAGCATTCGCATCCAACGCCTTTCAAAATCTTTGAAACCCCGTGGAAGGTCGAGCCGTCCCGGCTAGAATTTCCGCCAGCGCGGTCACCAAAGGACGGCACCCGCCTTCGAAGCCGGATGGACTCGGGGAGAAACGCACTGGTGAGCAACCTCACGCTGCCCTTGGCAAACGTCTACGCGCCGGTGGAGGAAGACCTCCGGACGGCCGAACGCATTCTTGATGATGAACTGGCCAGTGACTTGCCGTTTATCAATGAGCTTTGCGAGACGGTGCGTTCCTACCGCGGCAAAATGGTCCGGCCCGCACTGTTGCTGTTGTCCGCCAAGGCCGCCGGGGAGGTCGTCGCGGAACATCACACCTTGGCGGCGGTGGTGGAGCTCGTGCACGTATCCACGCTCGTGCACGACGATGTGTTGGACGACGCCGATGAGCGTCGCCGCCGCCCGACCATCCGAGCAATGGCCGGAAACGTCGCCGCAGTTTTGCTGGGCGACTACCTAATCAGCCGCGCATTCCATCTGTGCAATAGGCTTTCCGATCCTTACGCATCCCGCAGAATCGGGGCGGCCATGAACAGGGTGTGCGAGGGTGAGCTTCTCCAGAACCACATGCGCGGCGGGACCCAACTCGACGAATCCGCCTACTTCGAGATCATTCGACGTAAGACTGCGTCCCTCATCGCCACCTCTTCGGAGCTAGGAGCCTACTATGCCGAGGCGGAGGACCCCGCCGTCCGTGCCCTGCACGCGTTCGGCGAAGCGGCGGGAATCGCCTTTCAAATCGTCGACGATTGCCTGGACCTAGTCGGTGAGGCTTCCACGGTGGGAAAGACGTTGGGCCGCGATCTGGCCACCGGAAAAGCCACGCTCCCGATCATCCATAGCCTCGCCCAGGGGGACAAGACCATTACCTCTTCGCTTCGGTCGATTCTGGCCGGCCGGGAATTGCCGGATGCGCGAAGCCTTCGCGATTGGCTTTCCACCACGGGCAGCATCGACTACGCGATGAACCTGGCCGAAGGCTATGTCGCCGAGGCCTGCCGGCTGCTAGACTCCCTCCCGTCCAGCGATGCCAAAACGGCCCTGACTGCCATGGCCGAGTTCATCGTCCACCGGTCGTTTTAAGTACCCCGCCCCGCGGCGTGGGGAATGCGTTTAACGGCACTTGGCGATGTTGGCCATAAAGTGCGCCGCGGCTTTGGCGCCGTTGTGCAGGTCTGAGAGGCCGAAGAATTCGTTCGGTCCGTGGGCGTTGCAGTCGGGCATGCAGAACCCAAGCATCAGCGAGTCAGCGCCCAACACCTGCTTGAACAACGGCAAGATCGGCAGCGTGCCGCCCTCACGGATGAACACCGGCCGCTTGCCGAACCCAGCTTCAAGAGCGTCCGCGGCAGCCTTCATGCCCGGCGAATCGATCGGCGCCGCGTAAGGGGCGCATTGCGAATGCGTGTGCACCTCGACCTTCACACCCGGCGGGGCCGCGGCCAAGACGGCAGCATCAAAAGCCTTGGAAATCTTCTCGAAATTCTGATCGGGCACGATGCGCATCGAAATCTTGCAGCCCACCTTGGCGGGAATGATTGTCGAGCCGCCCTTGCCCATGAACCCGCCGAATAGGCCGTTGACATCCACGGTGGGCCTCGCCCAGCGGCGCTCGAGCGTGCTATATCCTTTTTCGCCTTCCAGACTGGGCGCGCCCATCGACTTGCGGTAGGCCTCTTCATCGAAGGGCAGCTCCTTCATCTTGCTCTTTTCATTGGCCGTCAGCGGCTTCACGTCGTCGTAGAAACCAGGAATGGTCACGCGGTTGTCGTTGTCGCGCAGCGAATTGACGATCTTGCACAATGCGTTGCCGGGGTTGGTCAGGGTGCCGCCGTAGGAGCCGCTGTGAAGGTCCTGCTTGGGTCCGGTTACGGTGATCTCCTTATAGACCAGTCCCTTCGTGCCGTAGGTGATGGCTGGAGTTTTTTCGTCAAACTTGGGCGTATCCGAAAGGGCGATGTAATTGCAGGCCAGCCGGTCCTTGTGCTCGCGAATGATCTTCTCGAGGTTGGGGGAGCCAATCTCCTCTTCGCCTTCAATGAGGAACTTGTACCGCGTCGGCAGCTTGCCGGCCGCTTTCATCCAGGCCTCCGCCGCCAGCATGTGCGTGAGCACTTGGCCCTTGTCGTCGGCCGAGCCGCGGGCGAAAACGTTGCCGTCGCGGACCGTCGGCTCGAAAGGCGACGACTTCCATAACGACTCGTCGCCGACGGGCTGCACGTCGTAGTGGCCGTAGATGAGCACCGTCGGGCCGCCATCGACCGGTCCGGTGTCGGCCAGGATGCAGGGGTGCCCGGGCGTGTCGATCAACTCGGCTTTGATCCCGCAGCCGGCCAGCAGCTTGAGCACCCATTCGCCGGCGCGACGCGTGTCGGCCTTGCGGGCCGGGTCGGTGGAAATCGACGCGATCTTAAGAAAATCCATCAGCCACTGTTCGGCCGTCTTCCGATTGGCCTCCAAGTGGGCAACAACTTTGTCGATCATGGTTGTGCTCCCAACGAATCAAAAAAACGCCTTTGGTGTTCTGAAAGCTCCCAACGCGCGGGCTAGTTTAATCGGCTGTCCACAAATCGGCAACTACGGTGACGTAGCGATTCTGTCCGAGCCCTATTCCTCCAGCTAAAATAATAAAATATAAAATAGAAACAATGTGCGCGTGCCCTTCAATCACGAGTACGAACGTGAGAACGGGGAGGTAACGTTGGTTGGCCAGAGAGAAAGACGTCGATGAAGCTGGCGCATCGTATCATTGGGACATGGATTGCGGCCGGCGGGTTACATGCCGCGATATGGCCCCCGCGCCCGGTTGCGGCCGGCACGCCGTCGGATGTTCATATCCGCATCGACCAGGTTGGATACCGAACGGAAGCAAAGAAGATCGCGATTCTGCGGCGGCCGATGGCGGGTTTCGATGCTCCCAATTCGTACACGCCCGGCTCACCGATCGAGGTGCGCCGGACAGGCGACGATTCGGTGGCTTTCAGCGCTGCGCCGCTCCCCTGGGGCGGCGGGGCGACGCACGGACAGTCGGGAGATCGAGTCTGGTGGCTTGACTTCTCGGCCCTTCGAGTCACGGGGGATTACTACCTTCACGACCCGGCCAACGACGTATCCTCTGAGCCGTTTCGTGTCGGGCCCGATGTTTACCGGCAGACCGCCCGGCAAGCGGCGAGAATGTACTACTACCAGCGGTGCGGAACCCCCAAGACGGCCGCCCACGCCGGCCCCGCTTGGAGTGACACTATATGTCACCTAGGAACGCAGCAGGATCTAGACTGTCGCTCGGTGCTCAACCCCGTGCCCGCCACCAGCCGCGACCTGTCCGGCGGGTGGCACGACGCCGGCGACTACAACAAATACGTCAACTACACCGACGACGCGTTGCACATGCTCTTGGACGCCTACGAAATCGCGCCGCGGAGCTGGGACGAATCACTCAACCTGCCCGAAAGCGGCAACGGCGTGCCTGATCTCCTCGACGAAATCCGTTGGGAACTGACCTGGCTACTGAAGATGCAAGACGCCGACGGTTCGGTGCTGCACAAGATGTCGGTGTCTCAATGGCAAAGCGCCAGCCCGCCCAGCGCCGATCCGGCCTTTCGTTATTATGCTCCGCCAACGGCCTCGGCAACCATCTCCGCGTGTGGTGCCTGGGCCCATGCGGCCTACGTGTACGACGGGTTGAACGACGAAGATTCCAACGCCTTTGCGGGCCAATTGGAAGCAGCCGCGCTGGCGGCCTGGGCCTGGCTCAACGCAAACCCCGGACAGATTCCATCCAACTATGACAACCAAGGCTTCTTCAGCGCCCCGGCCGAAGACGACTCCTACCAGCAGAGCATGAACCGCCTGCGGGCCGCGGCACATTTGTTTCGGCTAACCGGTAACGTGGCATTTCGGAGCTACGTCGACTCCAATTATTCGGCCGCGCATTTGTTCCAATGGGGCTATGCCATGGCTTGGGAAGAGACGGCGCAAAGCGGGTTGCTCACCTACGCCGTCACGCCCGGGGCGACTCCATCGGTGGTCAATCAAATACGCAACGCGTATAGCGCACAGCTTTCCGGCCCTTCGCTGTTGGGCCGTTATCAGGCCGCCACCGATGCCTACCGTGCCCACTTGCTCGATGGCGATTACACCTGGGGCAGCAATCGCACCAAGGCCACCCTAGGAGCGATGTTCGCCGGCATGACTCGTCTGAGATGGGACACACCCAACGCCCTTTCGTATCGCCACGCGGCCGTGGGGTATCTGCACTATCTGCACGGAGTGAACCCCCACGGCCTCTGCTTCCTCACGCACATGGACGATTTCGGGGCCGACGGGAGTGCCCGCGAGATGTACCATTCCTGGTTCGGCGACGGCACGGTCTGGGACAACCCGGATACGTCGCTTTATGGACCGCCCCCCGGCTATCTTACCGGCGGCGCGAATCCCACGTATTCGCCGGATCCGGCCTATTCCGGGCCGCCCATCGAACCCCCGCAGAACCAACCCATCCAAAAGAGCTACCGCGATTGGAACACCAGTTGGCCGGAGAACTCCTGGGAACTGACCGAATGCCACATTCCCTACCAAGCCGCCTATATTCGTTTGCTTTCTGAGTTCAGTCGATGCCGGGGTGACTGTCCGGCCGACATGGACGGCGACGGCGACTTGGACATTTTCGATTGGAGGGAATTTGCTACCTGTATGACCGGTCCCGGACCCGCTACCTTGCCGCGCGGTTGCGGGCTGGCGGACGCGGAATCGGACAATGACGTGGACCTGCGGGACTTTTTGGTATTGCAGGCCTCCTTTTCAGGGTCGGAGTGACTTTCGATCGGATCAAAGACTCTAGGCGCATGGACGACAGGTCAAGCGTGCGCCAACATAGCGCTGCTATCCGCGGCGGCGCTCACCGAAGGATGCATGGCCCGGCACGCCGTGGGGCATCATCCCGAGTGGCGCCGCAGCGTAGCTACTCCGGAAGAAAAGGGCCTGACGGCCGAGTCCGTTTGTTTCAAATCGGAGGACGGGCTTTGCATTCACGGCTCCTGGCTGCCGGCGTCGGCCCCGGCGCGGGGAGTTATTGTTCTTGCGCATGGCCAAGGCGGCAATCGGTCTCACATGCTGCCTCGTGCAGCGTTTCTCGTTCATGCGGGCTATCACGTGCTGGCGATTGATCTCCGCGCCCACGGGGAGAGCGAAGGAAACTACATGACGCCGGGGTTTGCGGAGGCCCGCGACGTGCTCGGGGCGGCTCACTTCGCTCGGCGCCGAGAGAAAAACCTGCCGATCGTATTGATGGGCTATTCCTACGGCGCGGTAGCGGTCTTGCATGCCGGGGCGCAAGGCGAAGGCGTTTCCGCCGTCATTGCCGATGCGGCTTTTGTTTCTGCTAGAGAAGTGATGCACCGCATCGCCAAAACGGCACGTGCCGATCCCAAAACGCCTGCCGCCACGAAGGTGGCGCTGGGCTTGGTCAAGTGGCCCGGTGTCTTGTGGCTCGCGGGCGCGGAGTTTTATCTGCTGACGAGTGAGGATATCAACGGCCCGCACGTCAACGCCATTCACGCCGCACCCAGAATCAAGGCGCCCGCGGTTTTGCTGATCGCCGGCGAAAAGGACGCCATTGCGCCCCCTTGCAACAGCCGCAGACTTTACGATGCTCTTGGCACGGCCCGAAAGGAGCTCCGCGTCATTCCCGACGCAACGCACGATACGTACACAGCGCAGACCGCGAAGGATTACGAGCCTGTCGTCTTGGAGTTTCTTTCGGGATTGTAGTCTCCCCCTTTTTGCTCCGCTCCTCGCTATTCCTTGCCGCGTTCGAGGCGTTGGCGCCACGGAGGCATGTCGTCGATCCGAACGCCGGACCATAGCCCGGCCTGTTGGCGGCGGGCACGGATTTCCAGGGCTTCGAAGTTGCGCCGCCACGGATGCTCGAACCGCCGGTCGGCATAGGCGTAGCCTTCCTCCAAGATCAACTCGTTGAACATCGGACCGCCGCGCTGCAGGAACACATAGGCCAGCAATCGACCGTATTTGTCGCGGGTTCGCTCGCCCACGAGCACGAGGTGAACGTCGCGCTGGTAAAGCCTGTGCTCGGCGAAGTCCTGGGCCTCCTCACCAAAATACATTGCCCGCGTGTTGCCGAGTCCGACTTCGGGCGTGTCAATGCCCCAAAGACGAATTCGCGTCGTCGTGTCGCCGTCGTCAGGGCAATCAATGTCCAACGTATCTCCATCGATCACCCGCACCACGCGAAACGTACGGTCGTGGTAACGGCTCACGTCGCCGCCGGTGGCACGGCGCGACCAATGGTCGTATCCCACCAAACCAATTGAGGCCGACGCCGCCAAGGCGATCCAGGCCAACGCCCTAGCGCGCCGGGGGAATCGAATCGATCTGGGAATACGGCGCCGACGTGGCCGACGGAATTTCACAGGCTATTGCCTATTGCCTTCTGCCTATTGCCTTCCGCCTTTTGCGTTGTCCAATCCGAAGGCGCTGTGGAGGCAACGCAGGGCCTTGGTGCCCTCCTCGCGGCGAACGATGCAGCTTATGACGATTTCGCTCGTGGAGATGTTTTCAATGTTGATGGCCGCCTTGGAGAGAGCCTCGAACATGGTGGCGGCAATGCCCGTGTGCGTCCGCATGCCGACGCCGATGGCGCTGACCTTGGAGACGCCCTCATCGACCTCGACCCCGCCGACGCCTAAGTCCGCGGCAAGCCCTCGGCATATGCTCAAGGCCTCCGCCGCGTCGCGCCGATCCGTCGAGAACGCCAAGTTGGCCAGACGGCCGCCGTCGTAGATGTTCTGCACGATGTCATCCACGAGAATGTGATTGCGGGCCACTTCCGCGAAAATGCGCGCCGCCATCCCCGGCTTGTTGGGCACGGCGGTCAACGACACCATGGTCAGGTCTTCCTTCAGGGTCACTCCCTGAACGACCACCGCTTCCATGCCCGGTGTTTCGGCCATGATCATGGTTCCAGGCGCGTCGGTCATGGAACTTCGTACGTGCGTGGGCACGTTGAACTTCTTGCCGAATTCGATGGCCCGCGAGTGCATGACCGTGGCCCCGGCGGCGGCCATTTCCAGCATGACGTCATAACTAATCTGGTCAATTTTCCGCGCCTGGGGCACCTTTCGCGGATCGGCGGTGTAGACGCCGTCCACGTCGGTGTGAATCTCACACACGTCGGCGTCCAAAACCGCCGCCAGCGCCACCGCCGTGGTGTCCGACGAACCCCGCCCCATGGTCGTGATCTCTCCGCTGGCGTCAATGCCTTGAAAGCCCGCGACGATGACGATTTTTCCCGCCGCCAGCTCGCGGTCGATGCGATCACGGCTGATTCGCTGGATGCGGGCACGCGTATGAACGCTGTCGGTGACCAACCCGAGCTGGCCGGCCGTCAGACTGATGGCCTCGTGACCGGCGGCGTCGATGGCCATGGCCATCATAGCGATGGAAACCTGTTCGCCGGTCGTCAATAGCATATCCAGCTCGCGTTTGGGCGGGTCGGAGGATATCTGGTGGGCCAGATCCAGCAGTTGGTCGGTCGTATGCCCCATCGCCGAAACAACCAGCGCCACCCGCCGTCTCTCCAGCTTGGCTCGGATGGCCCGGCGCGCCGCACGGTGAATCTTCTCCGCATCTGCTAGACTCGTGCCTCCGAACTTTTGAACGATTAAAGACATGCGTCGAGAAGATCGCGGACACGCGACAATAGAGCCCGCGGACTGAAAGGCTTGGGAAGCAACTGAAGTCCTTCCTCGCCCGCGTCGCCATTCTTCAACACATCTGAGGAATAACCGGTCATGAACAGCACCTTAGTCTGCGGCCGAGCGGCTCGCAACGCGTCGGCGAGCTGGCGGCCATTGGCTTCAGGCATCACCACGTCGGTCAACAATAGATGGATCGGTCCCTCGAACCGCGCGGCCAGATCCTGGGCCGCCCGACCATTCCCCGCAGCGAGCACGTGATAGCCGCTGCCTTCAAGTACTTCGCAGGCCAAACGCAGGACGTCCTCCTCGTCCTCACAAACCAGGATGGTCTCATGGCCGGCAAGGGGCCGTCCGTCGGCCGACCGAGGGGGCGTTTTTTGCGCGAATAACTCTGCGATGGGCAAATACACGCCAAAGGTTGTGCCGACGCCTATTTCGCTTTGCACACTGATGTGGCCCCCGGCATGCTTGACGATTCCATACACCGTGGAAAGCCCGAGACCCGTTCCATGGCCGACCGGCTTGGTGGTAAAAAACGGTTCGAAGATTCGACTTTGGATCTCGGTGCTCATGCCCACGCCGGTATCCGAAACCGACAGTAAGACGTGCGAACCGGCCCGGGCATCCGAATGCCTCGCGGCATAAGTTCCATCCAACTCCACCGCGTCGGTGGTGATGGTCAATGTCCCTCCACAGGGCATGGCATCGCGGGCGTTGACCACCAGGTTCATTAGGATCTGTTCGATCTGTCCCAGGTCGGCATGAATGTTGAGGGGCTTCGCCTGGCGGTGTACGCGCAGGGTGATATCCTCGCCAATCACGCGGTGTAAAAGGCTCTCCATCTCGGCCAAGACGACGTTGAGGTCCAGCACGACGGGGTTCATTGCCTGCCGACGGCTGAAGGCCAGAAGCTGCCGCGTCAGCGACTCCGCTCTTTTGGAGGCTGCGATGATCAACTCCAGGCACGTAACCAATCGCGGTTCGGGTTTCGATTCCCTTTTCAGCCGCTCGAGCATGAGCTCGGCATTGCCGAACACCACCGCCAAAAGGTTGTTAAAATCGTGGGCGATCCCTCCGGCCAAGTGCCCCAAGGCCTCCATCTTCTGTGACTTCCGGAGTTGCTCCTCAAGGTGTCGCCGCTCGGTAATGTCGGTGGCGACGCCGAGGACCTGATTCGCAATACCATCCGGACCGATGATGGGGCGTTTCACCGTCTGCAGCCAATGCAGTTTTCCCTTCGCGTCGGTGATGACTTCCTCGGGAATGATCTTCTCCTGAAGGGAATTCATCACCTCGAGGTCCATGCGGCGGAAAAAGGCCACCTCTTCGGCATTGGGGTTGAAGTCGGCGTCGGTCTTGCCGATCAGCTCCTCCACCGTGGTTCCGTAAATCTCGGCCACCGCCTGGTTGACAAGGGTGAACCGGCCTTCTCGGTCCTTGGCGAAGATAAGATTGGGGTTGATGTCCAACACCTGCCGCAGAAACGCCTCTTGTTTGGCTTGCGTTGCGGCCGCTCGCATGGAGGCGGAGATTCCCGCGTTGCGTCGTTCATTTGCGAATAACTCGTCGGGCATGGGCTGCTCCGGTTTTCTAAAGAAACGAGGGCCGATTCTACCCAGGCCGGGCCGGCCCATAAAGACCGCGTTTCGAAAGCAAATCCGCCCGTCCCAAAACGGGGAAAAGGCTCAAAGAGCCAGGGAAAGCCACGGCACTAAAGCAGAAAGGTCGAAAACCCGTTTCGCCTTTTTGAGGTTCGCCGTTTTGGTGGCGGATTCTTGGAAATGCCCAAGCATGTTGCTACGATGAAAAGAAAGAAGAGACCGACACGAGGACGGCACCGTAAAGGAGATCGAAGTTCCCGTGGCGGTAATGGGAGGAACAGCCGGTATGGCTGATGCGAAAATCGTTGCGGTTGGACCCGGTGATCTACCCATGATCACTGATTTGTATAACCACGTCTTTAGCCCGCGGAAGGACGAGGAGTTCTTTCGCCGTCGCTTTATGGGACGGCACAACGTCAGCATGTTGGTGGCGTTCCTGGACGATCACCCCGTGGGTTTCACGATCGGATTCGAGTTGATGCCCTCCACCTACTTTTCCTGGCTTTGCGGCGTGCTTCCCGATTTTCGGCGCCTGGGCGTGGCCACGCAACTGATGCACGCCCAACAAGCGCTGGCTATGGAACATAACTACACTTTGCTGCGCTTCGAGTGCCAGAACCAGCATCGACCCATGCTCCATGCGGCGATTACCGAAGGCTATGACCTCGTGGGCATCCGCTGGGAGACCTCCACGGCCAGCAACGTGGTGATTTTCGAAAAAGAGCTGCGCTGATCGACGTTCAAGTCAAGCGCCCCGCCGATAACCGTCGAAGGCCATGCCTTTGGCGCCCGTGGCCGATATCCCTCATGCGATGTCGGCGCACGGCCTTCCAACCGCGTTCTCTTTTCTGGCCCAGGAGCGCAACGCCGCGGTGGATACCGCGCTCGTTGAAGCCCTGACCGAATTGAAGGGACCAGCCCAGGGCGCCGCGCTGCGGCTTCTGATGGAACGGAATCACCAGCCGAGCCTGACCACGATCGTCGCACGATTCGCACGATACGAGCCAGCCCTTCAGGAGCTTGTTTTGGGATGTGCCGCTCCGCTGTCTCCCGTCGTACCGCCTGCGCTTGCTTTGGACTCCGCGGAAGACCGGGCAGGAGCGATTGAGTTCCTCCGCAAGAGCAACAGCAGCCATCTTGCCTATTTGTTGGTGTCGGCCTTGCGCGCCGCATGTCCGCTCACGCGCGACCGCGCCGGCGGGGCCTTGCACTCCCTCGCGGCGGCCCAATTGCGCGAACGACACCAAGCACGCCAGGCATCGGTCGAATCGATCGCCCAACAACTGGATCAATTGGGGTCGGCGCTGCGCGATGCGGTGGTCGGCTGGGAATTGCACTTTCAGCCCAAAATCATCGAGGCCGCGCTCTGGTTGGCCGACCGAACAAGCGAGACCATTTTCGAAGTCGTTCAGAAACAGCGAGGCCAACTCGCGCCATTGATCAACGGGTTGATCCGGAGTTCATCCGATCCTCGAATGGCCGGCTTCGTCATCCGTGCCTTGGGGGTGCCCGCGTTGCAGGAGGCCGCGGTGGCCGCCATCTGCAAGGCGCACGAGGCGGCCTGGACCCGGGCCTTGGTGGCGCAAGCCGGGCTACTGGCGAACGCCGCCATCGCCCAAGGGTGCTTGCGCATTCGCGATTGCCCCTGGTTGCACCATAGCGTGGATGACTTCCTCGTCGCCGCGCGCGGGCAGGCGGATAAGGCCATCCGGTTGCTTAGCGCCAGCGGGGGCGTGACAGCGAAAAAGGCGGCCATGTTGCGAGCGGTGCTAAACTCCGGCCACGACGAGATCACGCGAGCGACTGTGGAGTATTTGCTGGGCGATGAAAGTGAGACCGCAACAGATTTGCTTGCGCTGGTCGCCGCGCGGCACAACGACGACCTGAGCGAGTCGGCCTCCACAGAACTTCGCCGGCGTCACACGAAGCGAGCCGCGGACTTTAGTCCGCGCGGAGTTGCCGAGCCCTCAGAGTCCGCGTGCCCTAAAGATCGCGGCACGATTCCGGCGAGGCAAGACCGCCAACAGGACCTGCAAACCAAGCTTCGAAGCACCGATTGTTCTGACCGTTTGGAGGCCTTGCGGGCCATCCGAGAGCAGAAGCTTCAACGTGGTTTCGAGGAGCAGGTTCATCGGCTGGCCCATGACCCGGACTCGAGGGTTCGAAGCCTTGCCGTCAGCTTGCTGTCCGATTTGCCCGGCCCGACGACGGAGCGCATCCTGCGAACCGCGATCAACGACCCCGACGACCGAGTGCAGGCCAATGCCGTCGAAGCCCTCGACCGCTTGAACGTCGCCGATCGGGCCGCAGGCACGGCGCCCAAGCTGAACTCCGAACACGGCCGCGTCCGGGCCAACGCGGTCAAATCACTATTGCGGTTGGAATTGCGTCACGCCGCCGTGGAACTGCTGAACATGCTGGCCGACGCGCGCTCGGACCATCGCCGGAGCGCACTGTGGGTTGTCCAACGCCTCCAGCTTCGGTCCGTCTTGAGCCGCGTTCGCCAACTTGGCCGAGAGGACCCTGACGAGCGGATTCGCCACCGCGCCCGGGGAATACTCCGGGATCTAGCCGAGTCCTGGACGGAACTTGGTTCCGAACCAATGAACACCCTGACCACGGATTGGAAGCCCACGCCATTGAGAGGTACAACGCGATGATGGCAAGCGGCGGCACTCCCTACAATTGGGACGATTTTTGCCGGACACTGCGGAATCAATTCGGCCAGGCTGTTTCGCCTGGAACGCTGCTCCTGGTCTTTGGTTCCATCGTCGGGATCGTGTTGCTGCTCTACGGGCTGAGCAAACTTCAAGAGGCCCTGCGAAGACCCGCCGCTCCCAATGACGCAACACGGCTGTACCGGCTTCTCCTCCAGCGTATCGGGCTTCCAAGAGCTGCACGTCGTCTGCTGCTTCAGATGGCCGAGGAACTGAAGCTGCCCCATCCGAGCGTATTGCTCCTTAGTGAGACGGCCTACGATCGGACCGCGGAACAATGGCGCAAACGCCGGTCCTCAGCCGGGAATTTCAAAGAACGGCAAGCCCAGGATCGGTCGATCCTGCAAGCCCGGCAGGCCCTTTTTCCCCGTTCGGACAAGCCGTCGAATTAACCGCCCCTAGTCAAACGTCTTGATTCACTAACGCATCTCATTCTGCAACGAGCCGTGATCTTCAGATCGCGCGGAGTCTCATGGGCAGGAAACGCCGCGCGGACTAAAGTCCGCAGCTCGCCGCGGCTCTAACCGGTAAAGGCGACCTGCAGGGCGAGGAAATCCATGAGGTCCACGTCGCCGTCGGTGTCGTCGTCGAAGATCGCGGTGCATTGCACGCTCTGCAGCGGCGCCGCCGGAGCCGGCGGCGATTGCGGGGCGCCGAGGCAGGCCTCCCACACGCCATAGTCGTCCAAGTCCACGTCGCCGTCGCAGTCGAAATCCAGCGGATTGCGGCATTCGAATGCTCCGATGTCCGTTGAAGTGCCATTCCCTGTCAGCGTTCCCGTGCCGACTCGGGCGCGGCCAGCCTGGTGCTTGACATATTCGCTGTCCACGGAATGGTCCGGCAGCACGGGCGGCGCCAAGGATCCGCCTTCGTCCACGCAGGCTGAGGCGGGGGCCGGTTCAAACACCTGAGCGGCTTCGTTGGCGAAGCCGGGGGCGGACGTTTCCACCGATGTGCCGTCGTCGTTGATCGTGCCCGTCAGCGTGCCGAACGTGTCCCGCCAGCCGGGCTTCATCCAATTGTGCGAAAGGTCGAGCACGCCGTCGGCATCCAGCATGGCCAGCCCGGTGCCGGCGGTTGTCACATAAAAGAGGTTGTTGCGAGCATCGCAGCCGTTGTCGTTGGTCGACAACCGGAACAGCGTCGTTCCGTCGGTCCGGGTGGAAACGACCGTATTTTGAAAGAAAAACAGCGTGCCGTTGCGGTAGTTGACGGTGGCCCCGCTGTCGCCGCCGTAATGGGTGATCTGCTTGTTGCCCGCGCCCGCCGGCTCCATGAGAACGTTGCCGTACACATGCGTTTCGTCATAGCCCGGATCGTTGCGGATCAGGATGCTATCCTCACCGTCGACTAAGTCGAGTTGACGGTTGCCGCCCTCGATCCAGTTGTACCGCACCACCAGGCCCGCCGAACGGTCCTTGAGATTGTTGCCGTTGGCCCCGGCCAGCAGCGGCCCGAAGCGGTTGAATTGATACACAATGTCGATCGCGGCGGTGTACGTGTTGTGCTCGAACAGGCTGCCGGAGTTTCCGTTGCCGTGGAAGTAGTTGCCCTCGATTACGATGTCCCGGGCGGCCTCGCCGTCGGTGGAGGTGACGAACAGGCCGTTGCCGCAATCGCGGAGAATGCAGTTGCGGATGGTGACGTGCTCACCGCGCCCGACGTGAATGGCCGCGGCGTTCATCGAGTAGGTGCGAACGACGCCGCCGTCATCGGTGAATGAATTCGGCGGCCGCGCACCCCGAACGTCGAGGTTCTCGACGACGATGTAGCGGGGCAGCACATCCGGCGGGATCGACGACCCGCCGATCTTGATGACCGAGCGCTCCTCATTCCAGTAGTCCAGGGCCAGCCGAGTGGTCGCGTTCTGACCATCGACGACGGGCCGCTGGCCGGCCGGCCCGAGCACGCCGCGAATCGTAATCGGGCTTTGGGCCGTTCCCGTCCGCCCGATCACCCACTTTTCCCGGTACGGCGTGGGTTGCCAGTGAATCAGCACGAGATCACCCGCGGATAGTGACTCCCAAGGCACACTGCCGATGGATGCATAGGGCTGCCCTTCGCCGACTTCGTACACGGCCGCGCGAACGATCACGGCGCACGACGCAAGCGCCGCTAGAATGACCAATGGCCCGCACCGCGCACAACTCGTTTGCGATCCATTCCTCAACGGTTTTTCGAACATTTGCAACCCCTCTTTTCTTCGCCCCCGCGCCCTCTACTACGATAGGCGACGACAAAGGCCCCCGGCAAGAATCCTCTTGGCGCCGGACACGATGGACTTTGGTGTACTCCCATTGCGGCACCGCTTTTGAAAGCGACACCGGTTTGAAAACCGGTGACACAAAACGTTGGGAAACGACTTTGGGCATCTCGAGACCTCCTTTGCGTAAATAACGTCAGGGGTGATCTCCGTCGGACGGGAAAGGAGCGCGCGCCCCATTCAGAGCGGCACGCAGGCATCCCGGCGTACGTCGGGACACGCAGGCAAGAAGCGCGCCGATTGGCGATTTCTGGTTCCGAGCAGGGAAGCGAATGCGGCCGGGGTATCGCAGGGGACCGTAGCCATGAAGGCACGGAGGCACGAAGCGTAACCCGCTGGCGGCGATACGACGATATTCGGCGGGGAAACCGAACAAGAAAGCGATGAGAAAACCAACGCAGCCGTTGCAAAGGGGACCGGAAGTCCGCGGCTCGGTACGGCGTTTCCCCTCAAAGCCTGAAGCGTTCTGCTCCCCTTGAGGCTTGGCCCGGTTCACGCGCCAAAAATCCGCGGCGGACTCCACAAAGATGCGGTGGGGGAATACAATCGGATAGTCTATGCGATTGCTCAGCCTGGAAACGGTCAAGCTTGGGGTCAACAACCTGCGGCTGCACAAGCTGCGGTCGTTGCTCACTTCGCTGGGCATCATCTTTGGGGTGGCCGCGGTGATTTGCATGCTCTCTATCAGCGAAGGCGCATCCGCCGACGAGATGCGGCTCATCGAGCTTCTGGGTACGAAGAACATCATCGTCAACTCCGTGAAGCCGCCGCAAAGTACGCAGCTTTCGCAAGGAGCATCCAACCTCGTGGAATACGGGCTGACTCGTGAGGACGTGGCCATCCTTCGTGAGACCGTTCCACACGTGGCCCACATCGTGCCGCTCAAAACGGTTTCCTATCGTGCCCGCCACGGCGTGGCCCAGTCGGCCTTTGAAACGGTGGGAACGACCCCGGAGTTTTTCGACGTGGTCAACGTCCAAATCGCACGGGGCCGGGCGTTGACCGCCGCGGACTTGCACGAGGCCAAAAACGTCTGCGTCATCGGCGAGCAAGTTCGCAAGGACCTGTTTCCTCTCGAAGATCCCTTGGGTGAAACCCTGCTGGCGGAACGGTTTCCATCGGCCGTTCCCTTCGAAGTCGTGGGTGTGCTGGAGACGGTGCAGACCGCCGGCGCTCCGGCGAGGGGCGTCGAAGATCGAAACCTCAACCGAGACATTCTCGTGCCTTTCTCCACCGCTGCGAAACAGTTTGGTGAAACGACCCGCCGCGTGGGGGCCGGCTCGCGCGAGTTCATCAAAATGCAATACTCCGGCTTGTACGTAACCGCCGACGAGATCGAGAACGTGTTGGCCGTCTCCAACATGGTCGAGCGAGTCTTGGAGCACGGCCATAAGAACATGGACTACGAGGTCAAGGTGCCGTTGGAACGCCTGGAGCTGGCCAAGAAAAAGAAACGAAACAACCAGTATGTTCTGGGATTTATCGCCGGTATCTCGCTTTTGGTTGGAGGCATCGGGATCATGAACATCATGCTGGCCACCGTTACCGAGCGAACCCGCGAAGTCGGCATACGCCGCGCCCTCGGTGCCCATCGCAAGCACATCGCCGTTCAGTTTCTTGTGGAAACCGTGGTCCTGTCCACGGCCGGCGGGCTCAGCGGTGTGTTCTTGGGGGTCATGGGCGCGTACCTGATTTCGCAGATGGCCGACTGGAAGACCATTGTCAGTGCTTGGTCGGTCATTGTCAGTTTCGGTCTCTCCGTTCTGGTGGGAATCTTCTTTGGCATGTACCCTGCCGTTTCGGCCGCGAAGCTCGATCCCATCGAAGCACTACGCTACGAATAGCCGAAAGGACACTTGCCGAACGCGTTAAAGTGCAACTGACACAACTGATTGCCGGATACTGAATCTAGGCCCCGTCGCCAATGTTGTCGCGTTACCGCCGTATTTGTACAATGTAGCTAAGATCGTCGCCATGATTTTTGGCTTGGCAGCCGGTATTCGCGCTTTTTTCGGGCTTTGGCACGTGCCTTGCCAGACCCATAGGGGTAGAAAACGAGGTTTTTTTTCGAAAGAGCGAACCTTTGGGGCTTTCGGACGTACTATTGATAGGACTTCACGTATCCAGGAAACGTTTGGGGAATCAAAGCGGGTGAGTGGAAGATGGAGTGTGGAAGGAGTTGAGTTGTGGTTGCCAATATATTTAACGCCGCTGCTCGACAGGGGTTGAACGCACCTTTACCGGGTGCGCGAGCGCCGAAAGACCGGGTTTTCCAGTCGTTGACTACGGCGGATCAGGTGCTGCTGCGCAAGCTGCTCACCGAACCGTCCGATTATGTTGACCATCCTGCTTTTGCAAATCGGGACGTCGAACGCCGGCTTTTTGGCGAACCGGCGACACTGGACAGGCGAAACCCCACGCGGTTTCGCGAACCGGCCGACGCGATCACGGAAGCAGTGACTTCCGGCGAGCGGCTGCCGGCTCTTACGTATGCGCAAGAAGAGCACCTCTTTATGCGCTACAATTACGCTCGGCGTCAAACCGCGCAGATCTTAGCCGCACATGCCGACAAACAGTTGACCCGTGCGGCGACGTGTCTTTTGCTGGCTTGGGGGCATCGGGGCTTGTGCGCGCGAAGCGTGGTCGTTCGCTTGAACATGCCGTTGGTGCTGGCCATGGCCAAGCGCACTCGCTTGAACAACGTCGATTTCAACGAGATGATCAGCGAGGGCAACATGGCCCTGCTGCGCAGCGTCGAGAAATTCGATTGCTCCCGCGGGTTCAAGTTCAGCACCTATTCGTGCCGGGCGATTCTCAAGAGCTTCTCCCGCGTGGCCATGCGGGCCAGCCGCTATCGTGGCCATTTCCCGACCGAGTTCGATCCGGCCATGGAGAAAAGCGATCACCTGGAGCGCATTCGCGACGACCTCGAGCACGATTGCGTGGACGAACTGAAGGAGATTCTGCTTCGGAATCTGGCGGGTCTGAGCGACGTGGAGCGCACGGTCATCAGCGAGCGTTTCGCGATCGGTACGCCGGCGGAAACACAAATCTTGCCGAAAACGCTGGAACAGGTGGGCGTGATCATCGGCGTGACCAAGGAGCGTGTCCGGCAGATCCAAAACAAGGCGCTGCGCAAAATCCGGGTGGCGTTGGAAAGCCGCTTCCTTGCCGCGTAGCCCCGATACACCGCGCCTCAATACGAAATGGACACTTCCCGGCCGGCCGTCAACGTCGAGCCGGAGAGGTAGTCCAGGAACTCCGCCCGGACTTGGACTCTCCGATTCTCCGGCAGCTTGGTATCCGCGGGGAAAGGGCACCGCAAGGTATAGTGCTGCGTCAGGAGCTTTCCGTGCCACATTTTGCGGAGTTCTTGTAAATCATCGAATTGATACACGCCCAGGACTCGAGGCCGGCCCAACTCCGACCCGTCCACCAATTCGATCCGGATCCGGCCCGGCACTTTGACCACGTCGCCGTCCTGATCGAGGGGCCGCACGTAGACGATTACGCCGTCGTCACCGGGGTTGCCGTCGAAGTCGCTGCCGCCGGACAGGCCGGCGATCTCGATGCGGGCGGGGGCGAAGAAATCCGCGGAGCGCCGCGGGCCCAACTGTTGCAGGCTTTCGACTTGGCGGGTCAGGGTTGCAATCGTGGCTTCGCGCTGCGAAACGGTTCGTTCCAGCCGCTCGTTGGCTTTTCGTAGTACGTCATTGTCCCGCACCAGGCGTGCCCGGTCCCCCGCGGACATACAAGCCGGCAGACCTCCCAGCAGCAAAAGACCCGCAATCGCGAGGCATGGGAGTCGGGCCTGTCCTTTCCCGTTCATGGCAAATCGTATATCGACATCGGTCGCGTGCCGCAACCACGAAGTTCGCTATTGGAGTCGAATGGTCGTAGGACCGGTCTTGTCGTTTGGGCCAAGCGCGGTTAAACTATTCCGCGGAAGAAAAAAGGCCGGCACAGAGAGGAAAGCCATGGCGGACGAGACGGTTCAATCCCAAGGGACGTTGCAATCCGGGGGAACGACAATGACGGCCGAGGCTGCGCCGGTCAAGCGGCCGTCCGATCCGCCGCGGAAGCCGAAGCAGTTGCCGCCGTTCCGCGTGCTGCTGCACAACGACGACGTCAACACCTTTGAGCACGTCATCCAATCGATCGTGAACCTGACGACACTGAGCGCCAAGGAAGCGACGCTGCGGGCCTTGGAGGCTCACGAAGGCGGCGTTGCGCTGTTGCTCGTGACCCACCACGAGCGGGCCGAGCTGTACCAAGAGCAGTTCGCCTCCCTCAACCTGACCGTCACCATCGAACCGGCCGAGTAGCGGGGGGCTAGGTCGCCCGGACGCCGCGCGGGCGTGTTCGTGGGACGAAGCACGGCCATACCATGCGTGGACCAGCCACGTGCCGCTGACTTGAAATAAGCGACTTTCTGGGGCAACGCCCGAAGCCCGTCGAAACCGCAACGTTGTCGGGCGGCACGCTATTTTGCGGTCTCTGGTGTCGCCGGAATCAACTCGAGCGTTGCGATTCGGGCGCCCAGCCTCGCATTCCTCGTCGAGGATTGACTTACGAAGTCCTTGAATGGCCGCCAGGGCAACCGTTGGCATCCAGAGTCCCGATGGCTGCATTGCGCACGCGACTCTCCCGGCGCAAATGATAAGAAGCCCGACGGTCGTCGGTTCCTCCCCCGCCTGCAGGCACATCGCAAAAAAAACACTTGTATACATCACCCGCCGAACCGATGTTGGTGACGAACACTTCCACGGTGACCAACGAGCCGTTGGTTAAGGTGCCCGTAGGCAGCGGGACGACGGACAACGTCCGCGGGTGCGTTTGCGCCAGCGCCAAGGAGCTGAGCAGTGCCTGCCCGCTTTCCATGAATTGTTCACCGGCCCGCGATAACGGGCGAAACCGGACGTGCGTCGGCGCGTGTGGGTCGCAGATCGTAGATTCGAATGGCGCCGCCGCGGCGCTCGATCATCTCATCGAGGAAGTGCAGGCCCCAGCCTTCGGCAAGGAATTCGCGCTCCCAGCCGAGCAAATGCGGAAACTCCGCGGCCAGGACGGCCGAGTGACGCAGCTCGGCCTCCATGGCCTCCCACCAGGCGAACACGCCGTGGTCCGGCGGGGCAATCCGCCGGCAATGCCAATGCTGGGCATCGGTCACAACCCAGCGGACGCCGGCGCGGCGCAATTGGTCGACGATCTCGGCCGGCGTGTCGCTGACCCGCTGTCGCTCGACGTGCACCAACTCGATGCCCGACGATTCCAGGTACAGAGCGTACTTGCGGCTATCCATAGGCACCGCGGCCAATGCCGGACCATGACGCTCGAGAAACCGGCAGGCCCCTTCAAGACTGCTCTGGGAATCAAGAAGTGCGCGGCTCCGGGTTAGGCCGGGCCAAGCCAGCACGGCCGCCGCTGCCAAGGCCACAAGGGCGCGAAGCCCTCCGGGTTGCGTCACACGGTTCGATACCGCGTGCAAGGCGACGGCGATGCACAAAAACATGAACGGGAGCGCCGGCGAGAGGGCACGGGCCACTGTGTAGCGCTGAAATACGAGGGCACCAACCGACACAAGTACGAACAGGGCGGGCCAGCGGGCGATTCCGGGTCGTCGAAGCGTTAGCCCAAGACCCAGGACTAGGGCCACGGCCACACCGGCGCCCTGCCAATACAGAAGATACTCCGCGTAGGCGGCCAGGGCGCACGGATTCCAGACGGCTCCGGACTCGACGCCCACGCGATCCCGGAGAATCACCACGTAGGCCCAGAGGCACTCCAAGTAGGTGGCGACCGGGAAATGGCCGTCGGCGTGGACGGCTATAGCGCGGGCTCCCTGGAACGCGGCTTCGAACAAGGCGGTTGGCAGGGCGAGTCCCGCGAGCAGATACCCGAGCCGGACGCGCGGGAGGCCGGCCTGGGTGGTGTGGCGGAGCAGGGGATTGCTACCGGCAAGCTGCGTTGGGAAGGGCGACCTCTTCGCATCACGGGCGCGGAGGACTAGGTCGGCGGGCACGAGGAGAACAACGACCAAGGCGCTTCGGTAATGGCAGGTGATCGCGTAACCGAGGGCCGCGCCACAGCCGAGATACGCCAGGCGCCACCTTTGTGGACTCGTGCGGCTCCAGGCCCAGAATGCAACGCCCAGCACGATGAAGAACCCCGTCGTCGCATCGGCGAGCGCGCTACGGCTGTAGATCACATGGTAAGGCGAAACGGCCAGCAGGAACGCCGCCGTCAGCCCGACGCCTCGGCCGAACATCAGCGTCGCCGCTGCATGAAGCGCGGCCACGGTGAGCGTCCCGAGCAACGCGTTGGTAACGAGCAGGGCGGCCGGCCGGTCGCCCACGAGAAACATCATCGCCCCACCGAGGAATGTGTAGCCGGGACAGGGCTTTCGATAGCGGTGGTTAAAGTCCACACCTTCCTCGGCCATGCGGCTGCTGACGGATCGCGTGTCGCGGCGGAGGAGGGCTGACCAAATCTTCGTGTCCGCCAGGATCCGGGCGCAGCGGTGCCAGAGCCGGGCGTCGCTCACGTACCAACCCTCATCATCGAAGCGAATGCCGGTTTGGGGGAGGTTGGCAAACCGCAGCGTGCCGGCGACGGACAGCAGCAGAAGCAATGCAAGAGTAGTGGGTATCCGGCCAGCCGCACGTACCGCCGTCGCGGCGGAGCCGGGCGCTTGGCGTAGGTCTTTTCGAAGCTGGGCAGCCCTCTTCACCTAGCAACCCTTTCATGACGATATTTCAGCGGGAGCTTATGGCCAAAGCACCCAACCACGATATTGCGCAGCTCGGCCCTGGTGACCCAAGGCGGCTTGATCAGCGGGATATCCACCCCAGTACCATCGTCGGGTTCAGAGCGACGATGAACTTCCGGCCGTGTCGGCTGATCCCCCGGTGGGGTTTTGGATCCGAGTCGACGCATTGATGCGTCGCGCAAGCGCGCGGCATAAATGCCGCGGCCCTGAACGGGGGAGAAAAGCTCGAATCGCGTGATAAGGCGTAACGCAGAAATAACATAAACGAATCGATTCGCGAAAGCCCAGCAAATAGGGCCGTCCATAGGAACAATCGTGTAAGTAATTCATGCGCGATTCCTAAGGGGGAAGGACTGATTCTCGCGTGGCCGTTGTCCTTGGGGAAGGAGATAGATCCGGCGCTTTCGCAACCTGTCCGTCGCCGCCCGGCTCGGCCGTTGCGGCTGCGGACTGGGGCGCGGGTGCTAGCGCTTGAATAGCCGCGTAGATGCGCTGAGTGGCGGCGCGGATAGCATCTCGATCGCTTCGATCGGAGAAAAGGTCGCTTAAGTCCACCGCCGGCCCAAAGCGGACCCGGGCACGGTGGCGGGCCAACAAGCCCCGAATGACGGTCGGCCGATATTGCGTGCCGCTGATGTGTGCCGGAATCACTTTGGCGCCCGTAAGCCGGGCGAGCATGGCCACACCGTCCCTGGGTTTCGGTGTTTCGCCCGGGCGAACGATCTTGCCTTCAATGAAAATGCCCAGGGCTTTGCCGGCCTCCAGGTGCCGTGCTGCTTTCTTGAAGGCGGCCGTATCCTGGCCCGCGCGAGTGACCGGAATGCACTCAGCGACGCGAACGAAAAATCGGATGATCGGCCAGCGGGCGAATTCTTCGGCGATCATGAAGGAAGTGACACGATAAGGCGCGGCTGCGGTGAGAAACAGGGGATCGGGGGCGCTGGTGTGGTTTGCTGCGATGATGACGGCACCTTGTCGAGGAACCGTAGAAGGACCGATGCGTTCGAAGCGCCATAACAGTTTTGTGAGGAAATCATTGAGATGTTCCCCCAGGGTGAGCCACGGGCTAAGCACGCCGCGCTGGAGACGGGTCTTAAGTGTGATCATTCCGGCCACACAGGTGGCCATCGCGACGCCGCCCAGGATATGGCCGACCCACTGGTCCACGCGGGTGTCGCGGGGAAGACCCAACGCCCCCGTTGCCGCGAGGAGGGCCGCAACGCTGCACAGGTCATGCACGCCGAAGACTCGCCCCCGGAAGCGGTTGCTCACCGTGCGCTGCAAAAGAGCATTCACACTGGCCATGACCCCGATAGCGAACGTGCCCGCTACGACGACGCCGATGGCCCCAATCCATGCCAGGACCTGCGTCGAGAAACCCAGGAACGCGGAGCTTGCAAGAATGCCGATGCCCAAGGCCACGCCGAGCAGCCCCAAGGTAATCGCAATCTCGCTTCGCAGGGTGTTGCCCAGCAAGGTCACGGTGATTGCACCAATGACAAAGCCCAGGCCGAACAATGCACGATACTGACCGATCGTCGAGTAGTCGCCCTGATAGACATCGCGGACCACGGCCGGAAGCACGCTTAGGACCAATGGCCCGCAGAACCATACCAGAGCCGCAATGGAAAGCAGCTCCACGACCCGTCGATGGCCGCGAACATAGCGGTAGGCATCGAGAATGCCCTGAAGGGCGGATTGGACCGTACGCGTCTTCGGCTCAAGCCGCGCTCTTCGAGGGGGCCTTAACCACGCCAGCAATAGCGCGCTGGCCAGAAAAGTACCGGCGTCGATCTGGAAAGAAACGCGCGGGTCGTAATGGCGGGCCAAGAAGCCACCCAGCACGTTTGCGGCCATCGTCGCAATGATGCCCATGCCGCCGATCATCCCGTTGGCCGCGTTCAACTGCGTCGGGCGGATGAGGGTCGGCAACAAAGCCGACCGCGCCGGCGAAAAAACCGCCGCGAAGATGCCGACAAAGCTGAGGGGCAGAAACAGCCCCCATGTTTCCCATCCTTTAGTCCAGGCAATCAACGACGCGAACCCGAACATGATGATGCATCGAATGAGGTCGGCGGTGATCATCAAGCCCCGCCGTGGAAGCCAATCGGCCAAGGCGCCCGTGACGGGGGCGAGCAGAAAGAAAGGGAGGAAAAACATGAAGGTCATTCGGGCCATGAGGGAAGTCACGTCGACGCTCGGATCGATGGCCTTCTGCGATTTGAGAATGGCCATTTCCGACAAGTGGTCGCCCATGGCGCTGACCGCGTAGGCGCTCCAGAGCAACAAGAAGTTACGATTCCGCAACAGACTAGCGGGCAAAGAATCGCTGAATTCCGCCGTAGACGCCATCTTGATTGACTATCGTAGTACGGCCGGCTGGTACCGAGTAGGGCGGTTCCTGGGTTGACTGGTCCCGGGTAACGGCTTAGCTTGGGACGCGAGAGACTTCATCGTCCTGAGGAAGCGTACATCAGGGCGTGGAATTCCGAGAGCGAATCCAACGATGGCTCAATCAGCGGATCGGTTAACCTCGAGGTCGTTGCGACCGGGCTACAAAGCTCTGGCGCTGATGGCCTGGCTGGCCGGCATCGCCTCGGCGGCGGAATCCAAGCGGGACACAAACGGGCAAGCCCCGACACTGCAACCTCGTGCCCGGATCGAGACGAGTTTGGGGAGTTTTGTCGTTGAGTTGAATGCGGAGCTGGCCCCGGGCAGCGTGCTCAACTTTGTGCAGTACGCTGAGGACCGCTTTTATGAAGGGACGACCTTTCACCGCGTAATTCGTGACTACACGATTTTGGGCGGTTCGCACACGGCGGATCTTAAAGAGAAGAAAACCGGATTGCGGGATCCCATCCGCAACGAATGGCGTAATGGCCTCAAGAACCTTCGCGGCACGCTGGCCGTTCATCGGCTTGGAAATAAGCCGGATTCCGGCCGGACGGCCTTTCATATTAACCTGGTGGACAATCCCTTTTTGGATAGGCCGTTTGATGGCGCCGCCTATGCCGTCTTCGGACGGGTCGTCGAAGGGATGGATGTTGTAGACAAAATCGCGACGACGCCGCTCACGGCCGACCCCAAGACGCCCGCCGACCTGCGTCGGCCTGTGGTACCGGTCGATCCGGTTGTGATTCGGTCCGTTCGCCTTCTGGATACGTTGGATCGCGAGCAAACTAAGAAACGAGCCGACTCGTTCGATCGGATCGTGGAGGAGATTCAAGAAAAGGCTAAAACGGCCCCAGCCGAGATGATCCCGGACCGCATCGCGAGCATCGAGCGTGAACACAATGCCAAGTTCACGACGCTGCCTTCCGGTTTGATGGTGCTCGACCTAGAGGTCGGAAAAGGTGGCACGCCGGCAATGTACGACACCGTCGTTGTTCATTACGTGGGAACGTTCGCGGACGGCACGGTCTTTGATGACTCGCGAAAGAACCCAGATTTGGGCGGCCTGCCGTGGGAAACTCCGATGACCAAGTTGATTACCGGCTGGGTAGAGGCTCTGACGACCATGAAAGTCGGCGGCAAACGTATTTTCGTTGTGCCGCCTCAACTAGCGTTTGGAGATCGAGGACGTCGAAACATCCCGAAAAACACGACCCTTTTTTACGAGATGGAGCTGATTGGCATCAAGTAGGAAACGGGACCAGCGAGGCCCGGTTCGGGTTCCGGCGGCCAGGAAACTTCTTTCGATGATTCAGTCCAGTCACGACGTTGAGCCCGTCCGGCCCCGGAAGGCGGGAGAATCGCTCAGTCGAACCGTTCGCTTGGTTCGGGAGTTCACCTTTGAGGCTGCTCATCGGCTCCCGCAGGCTCCCGAGGGCCATAAATGCGGGCGACTTCACGGCCACAGCTTTCGCGTGGAAGTCGTTTGCGAGGGAGAAATCGACGCCCAATCGGGCTGGCTGCTGGACTTCACCGAAATCAAGCAGGCCTTTGACCCGATCCACGAACTGTTGGATCATCGCTATCTCAACGAGATCGAGGGGCTGGATAACCCCACGTCGGAGAACCTCGCCCGCTGGATTTGGCTCCGGCTTTGCTCGCGGCTACCCCAGTTATCTCAGGTTACGGTTGCCGAAACTTGTGCCGCGCGTTGCGAGTACAAAGGGTAACCGGTACAATCGAGAGTTTAGAGGAATTGGGATTGAGTATGGTGTTCGATCGGCTCCGTGCCGTCAAGAGTTTTGGAGGAAGGAGTTACTTTGATGACGATGAGAAAGTTCACTGGTTTTGGATTGCTAATGGTGTTGGGTTTCGCGGCGACGGCGTTTGCCTATTGCCCGAACGAAAAACACGATCACACTCCCACGGCGGAGCAGGCCAAGAGCGCGCAGCCTTGCCCACACGCATCGGGCGGGTCCGTCACGACGACGGCGAACGATGCGGCGAAAACCGAGGACAAAGCGTCGGGGGGTTGTCATAAGAAGGGCTCCGAGACGGGACTCGCGTCGGAGAAATCCGGCGGCTGTGCCAAGCAGTGCCCGTTCAACAAATTCAAGACCGCCGAAGGCCAGGCGCCGCAGAGCGCGGTGGATGCCGTGCTGGCGTCGTTGCCGTCCATGAAATATCGCGTGGGTTCGGAAACAACCTGCTGTGCCAAGACGGCCGAAGAAATATCGATCAAGGCCGATAGGCCCATCCAGTACGTCGTGGGCGAGAAGGCGTACGAGAACAAGATGGAGGCCACGGCGGCTCTGACCAAACTATTGGAGTCGGAAATCGCGACGCTGACGGCCGTGCAGTTTTCCGTCGGTGGCAAGTCCACGGGTTGCCCGCACGAGGCTCAGGACCTTGCCAAGCAAAACGGTACGACGGTGGCGTACAAGGTCGGCGGCCTCGAGTGCTGCGACAAGGAGAAGGCCGAAAAAGCCGTTAAGCTGGCCAGCGACGCGGTCAACACCGTCAAACTGAGTTACAAGGTTGGTGAGGCCACGTTCTGCTGTGACCGAATGGCCGGCGCCAAGGTAAAGGAGACGGGCCAGAAGATGACCTACGTCGTCGGCAAGGAAGAGACTTGTTGCGAGCAAAGCGCAAAGCTCTTACTCGCCCAAGCGAAGATTCGGGCGATTGTAGAGGCCGTGGCGGCAGGCCTCAGTTCCTAATGTCGGGGAACGCCCGCTGTTAAACGAGCCAGATGGCTCAAAGGCTCGCGATAGGGAATCCATCGCGAGCCTTTTTATTGACGGGCTCGCGGGGTGAGATGGTTTTCCGTCGACATGCGTTGACGTCTACTCGTGGGCGTGTGATCCAGTTCCCATGCCGCGCCATGATCTGGGGTGCCGCGGGCAAGGTCCTCAGCCAGGCTGGCGCCTTTTGCGGCTTCGCGGACTATATCTATGCTATATCTATCTGTGCCCTTGCAGTTTTAGCGTCATCATCCCAGGAGCGCCAGGGCGTTTTGGGGCTGGGTGTTGGCGATCTGCAGGACCGTGGTTGATGAGTTCACTAGGATCTGTGCTCGAGTCAGGGACGACGTTTCGGCCGCGAAGTCCGCGTCGCGGATCGCACTTTCCGCCGCGGTCACGTTCTCCAAGGCGACCCCGAGCGAATTGATCGTGCTCTCCAGGGTGTCCTTTTGGAACCCCCCCAGCCGCCCGCGCAGGAGGGCCACTTGATTGACTGCTTCTCGGACGATGCGTTGTGCTGTGGCGAACCGCTTGCTCTTCAGGTCGTTGGCCAACCCCGATCCGAGTGTCGAAAGGAATCCCACGCCTGTGTTGCCGAGTTTGGCCGTGGAGACTTCGGTGACGCCGACGCTCTCCTGGCCGGTGAGGCCCAAATCGGGCGAGATCTGGAAAATCGCCCCGCCGCCGGTGATTTCAAAGCTGCTCTGGCTGCCCGTGGTTCCGCCAAAGGAGGGCGTGAAAGTCAAATCGAGGGAGAGAGAGCCTGACCGGACCGAGGCGTCCAAACCCTTCACGACGGCGTTGCCACCATTAATCGTCACGGTGCCATCAACGCCGTAGTCGGTAACGTCGGCGGCCTGCGCGACGAAGGCCGTGCTGACGTTTTCGAGCACGCTGACGGAAACAAAGGCATCCGTTCCATACGTCGTGCTTTGGAGAATGAGAGATCTCGGCCCGCCCGTCGCGGCGGAAGCCGTCGCGGAAACGCCGGTCAGCTCCTTTGATTGATTGATTCGCGTGGCGATGTCGGTGGTCGACGTGCCGGAGGCGAAGCTGATGATGTCGCTCCCGTAGATGCCTCGAACTTGCAGTGTGGTCGTCCGAGCGATGGTTCCGTTGCGAACGCCCGCGCCGTTGGTTCCCGCACCGACGGAGCTCGTGTAGGCCAACTGAGACCGGGTCACCACTCGGACGGTCACCTGGCGGAACCCGCCGGCGGGGAGTTTAGCCGAGTTGATTTGCACGCGGTTGAGGTGGTTTAGTGCCGCGCCCGTGGCCTCGTTGATATTGACGCCCGAGGTCGTGAAGGACAGCGACCCGTTGAGGAGCTTCTTGTCGCCGAAGGCCGTCGAGTCGGCGATGCGGTTGATCGACTGCAGAATGGAGTCGATCTGCAACTGATTGGCGGCGACCTCATCGTCGGTTAGACCGGCCTGATTGGACGATTGATCCACGAGGGCTTCCAGGTCCAGCAACAACGAGCTCAACTCTTGGAGGCCGCCTTCCGCGACGGCGACGATGGTGTCCGCGCGGTTGGCGTTGGAAATGGCCTGTCCGATGGCCCGGATGCTGGATCGCAGGGTCTCCGAGGCGATCAACCCGGCGGGGTCGTCCTTGCCGGTGTTGATGCGCAGGCCGGTGCTGAGCCGTTCGAGGGCCTGATTAAGTGACAGGTTGTTGACATTGAGAGCTCGCCTCGCGATCAGCGACTGAACGTTGGTATTGATCCGACTCATCTTGGTTCGTGCCTCCAGACGTTCCGCGAAGGGTCGTGCTCAGAACGGATGCTCGACCGGCGCTCGGGGCCTCGCGGATCGATGTTGCCGGGATTGCCGCGGCAACGGGCTTACCTTCTTGAATTTCCGATTCTCCAAGGGACCGCCTCCTTGAGGGTCATGGAAAGATCCCTGGGGGAACGGATTCACAGCAACCATCGTCTCACCGATAACCGGCCTTTAGTTGATTCGGACCCCACATTCGGACGCCTCTAACAAAGTCGATCCGATGCCGCGGGGGTCCGTGGGCGAATTGCGCTCGATTATCGGATCGTGCCGAAACACCGGTTTTTGCGTGCGTTTTACGCTGAAGGAGCGGCAACCAGGCCGAGATGCTCTTTCAGAGTTTTGACCACCAGCGAATAGACCCGGTTGGGTATGACATCCATTCGCAGTACGGTGGCCAATTCGTGGATGTCGGTTTCGATGGCGGGCAGAAGTTCCGTAAACCCCTGGAGATCGGCGCGGGCGAAAGCGACAGCCGCGGTGCAAACCGAGACAATCGTCGCCGGATCGGAGCCCTCGCACAATAGCCGGGAAATGCGATCGCCGCCGTTGACGATTCGTGCGATCGTTCCGATCTCGTCGCTGCCCGGGTTGGCCGACTGATGCAAGTTGACGGGCCGATGAACCGCTTCCGGCAGGGTCCAGTGGGCCAGCACCATAGCGGAGACCTCGCCATGAGAAGCACCCACGGTCTTGCGTTCCTCGTCGGCGGTCATGGGTGTTTTGCACGGGCCGAACCGGGCCACGACGGGTATAAAGGACTCACCCAAGGCTTCAGCGAGGATGGGAATGCCGATATCCGCGAGCAAACCGACGCAAAAAGTCTCCTCTTTCATGCGCGGGATAACCACGCCGGCCATGCGCGCGGAGACCACCGCCGTCGTGAGCGAGCGCCGCCAGAAATAAACCATGTCCAACCCCGCGGCGGGTTTTTGCGCCAGAGCATCGACCAGATACCGCCCCAGAAGGAGTGACCGGGTGCGCTTCGGCCCCAAGAGCGTCAGGGCCTGTTGGAGGGATGCGACCCTCTGGCGCAGCCCGAATAACGCCGAGTTGCAAAGGCGGAGAATCTCGCTGACTGTCCCAGGATCGGTAGACAAGACCTTGGCAAGGTCTCGATAATCGAAGCTTGGGTCTTGCATCACGTCCAGGAACCGTGTCACCACTTGCGGCATCGAAGGTACCGCGGCGGACTTCTTGATTAGTTCCAATACGGCAGCGTTCATTTTTCACCTTTGCCGTTTGCACGGATTGGAAAGGGAACAGTTTTCATTGGCCATACCGAGGCGTCGTGCCTAGCGCAAGGTGGCTCCGTAGGCAGACGCGTTGGATTCATCGACCAAGCGGGGATTGGCTTTGAGGACTTTCCCTTAACTTGGCGGAGCCTTGCGCGCCGGACATTGACATCTGGTACTCATCACGATAGAAAACCGTTGTCGCTAGGTGTGCCCAGGAGAAGAATGGTGAATCGATCTTCGCTTTCACCATTTCTGAATGATCCCCCTTGGGCTGAGAACATAGCCTTTGAACCTGATCAGGGTTGGGTGGCCGGCTCGTGGCCGGTGCCGGCAAAGGAACCTGCGTAGGGAAGCGACGGCAAACGGGTGGCAAGATTGCTGTGGCTGTGCAAAGACAGCCAATGCGATCGTTCCAGGAGAGCTCGAAGGCCATACCCGCGCATCGCGGCGAACATGGCACTCAGGATATATCCATGCACGCCCGGTCGATCACTTCGCGGTTTCCGTGCCGCAAAAAGTGGGAGCAATGACATGAGACGGCAAGACGTCGAAACATCGAAACGTCGAAACATCGAGACCATAAGACCTCGAATCCGCACTCCGGAATCCGAAATCTCCGACTCCGGCGATTCGATCGGCAACGGGCACGTCGCCGGGGGAGCTTTCCCGGGATCGCGAAAAGTCTACGTCTCCGGCGAGATTCATCGGGACATTCGTGTGCCCATGCGAGAGATTCAGCTTTCGCCAACGCCCTCGCGAAACGGAACGACGGAAGCCAACCCGCCGCTGACCGTCTATGACACTTCCGGACCGTACACCGATCCAAACGTTGCAATTGACGTTCGCAAGGGACTTTCACCGTCGCGAGGGAGCTGGCTGATTCAGGGCACAAAGGCACGAAGGCATGAAGAAGAAGGCACGAAGGCACGAAGGCACGAGGGCACGGAGGGAAGGGACGGGAGGACCCTTGACGCTTCGCGTAAAGGGCCGGCTCCGGGACCAAGGGACGCAGAGGAAGGCACGAAGGCACTCTTGACGCTTCGCGTAAAGGGCCGGCTCCGGCACGAAGGCACGAAGGGAATTCGCAATGTCACCCAGATGCACCACGCGCGCCAGGGGATCATTACGCCGGAGATGGAGTTCGTGGCCATCCGTGAGAACCGGCGCGGCGAGCACTATGCCGAGTTGCTGGCGCGGCAACACAAAGGAGAACACTTCGGCGCTTCGATCCCCAAAGCGATCACGCCGGAGTTTGTACGTGACGAAATCGCCCGGGGGCGAGCGATCATTCCCGCCAACGTCAACCATCCGGAACTGGAGCCGATGATCATCGGGCGAAACTTCCTAGTGAAAATCAACGCCAACATTGGCAATTCGGCAGTCGCCTCGTCGATCGAGGAGGAGGTCGAGAAGATGGTGCGGGCCATCCGCTGGGGGGCCGACACAGTGATGGACCTCTCGACGGGCAGGAACATCCACGATACGCGGGAGTGGATTCTGCGGAATTCGCCGGTTCCCATTGGCACGGTGCCGATTTATCAGGCTTTGGAAAAAGTCGGCGGCAAGGCCGAAGAACTGACCTGGGACATCTTTCGTGAGACACTCATTGAACAAGCCGAGCAAGGAGTCGATTACTTCACCATCCACGCCGGCGTATTGCTGCGCTACATTCCGCTGACGGCCAAGCGGGTGACGGGCATTGTCTCCCGCGGCGGGTCGATCATGGCCAAATGGTGCCTGGCTCATCACCAGGAGAGCTTCCTCTACACGCATTTCGAGGATATTTGCGAGATCATGAAGGCCTATGATGTTTCGTTCTCGCTGGGCGATGGCCTGCGGCCGGGCTGCATCGCCGACGCCAACGACGCCGCCCAATTCGCCGAGCTGAACACGCTTGGCGCGCTGACTCAGATCGCCTGGAAGCACGACGTGCAGACGATGATCGAAGGCCCCGGGCACATCCCCATGCACCTGATTCACGAGAACATGACGCGGCAGCTCGCGGCCTGCGGCGAGGCTCCCTTTTATACGCTTGGACCGCTGACCACCGACATCGCTCCCGGATACGACCACATCACCAGCGCCATCGGGGCGGCGATGATCGGCTGGTACGGCTGCGCCCTGCTCTGCTACGTGACGCCCAAGGAGCACCTGGGTCTGCCCGACCGTGACGACGTGAAGGCCGGGGTCATCGCCTACCGCATCGCGGCCCACGCGGCCGACCTGGCCAAAGGCCACCCCGGCGCCCAACTGCGCGACGATGTGCTCTCTAAGGCCCGCTTCGAATTCCGCTGGGAAGACCAATTCAACTTGTCACTGGACCCGGATACGGCCCGAGCCTTCCACGACGAAACGCTCCCCCAAGAGGGTGCCAAGGTTGCGCACTTCTGCTCCATGTGCGGGCCGCAGTTTTGTTCGATGAAAATCACCGAAGACGTCCGCGCCTACGCGGCGAAGATCGGAGCCTCGGAAACCGATGCTATCCAGTTGGGACTTGAAAAAAAAGGCCAAGGAATTCCGAGCGAGCAATGGCACGATTGCGGGTCTCGGTAACTGCCCGACGGCATTGTCCCCACGGCGTCACCAAGGCTTACGCAGCCAAGCGTAGACGTGGAAGAGACAGCAGCGCTGGCCAGGGCCGGTGTAGCACCGAAGGTGGCGATGGACCTCATGCGTCATTCCGACATCAACCTGGCAAAACGACGGACAGCGATGGACTTTGGGAGACTTCAGTGGACTCAACGGCGAAACGTGCTACCATTCACAAACTCCTGAAAATGTGGAAGATACCGCGTTTTCCGGCCGGAACGCCACCGTAGCTCAGTTGGCAGAGCAGCGGTTTTGTAGTTTTCACGGTACCGTCAACCACTCGCCGAAACCGTGGTTTCTGATTCGGGAACGCCGCTCGAAGGCGCACCAAGCAGCACCAAGTTGCCCGTGCGGTTGTCGCGACAACCGTCAATCTTGTGAGCAGAGGTAATGAAAACCGCAGGTCGAAAGACAGACCGTGCGTCGAAACAAGGCATGTGATGTTCGACGGACGATGCGCGGTTTACAAAACCGCATCATCGATGACGTAAGTCAATGTCATTTCCGCTTTTACGAACCGGCAAGCGAACGTCTTGGGGCGGCACTTGCGCATTCTCAGGAGCCTCTGGTCCAACTCCTGAGACTTACGAAGACTTGGCCGAACATTCCCCCGACGCTCGTGAAGTCCATCTTGACATCGCTGCACCACAAGGTGGCCAAGCCGTTTCGGATACGTTAACAGCTCCGAGGTCTGCGAGCCGCATCGAAATGGACTTCAACGCCAGCGAGTCGGGCAGTAATCGGAAAGCAAAACTTGTCTCCCTGCCTGACCGAATGTTGCCAAGCGAGCGGAGTAAACCAATGTCCGTTCCGACCCACCTGCAGGTTTTCGAGGGTGGCCCTAGCGATACCCCCCGGGTGTGATCAGAACCCCCTGTTCGCTTTTGCCCGACTGGCGAGAGCCGACAACGGCCGTATACCGCAGGATAACCAAGCTACGGCAACGCCAGCACCTGTTTCCTTTTCCTCAAATGAACCGAACTCCCGTCTTGTCGGCAAGACACGAAAAGCCGTCCGTAAGATTCTTTAAAAGCTTTCTGAAGCCCCACAGCGCGTTTCTTCGGCATGGATTTCTGGATCTGGCCAATGCCCTCGGATTCTTTCCGAGCGACCAAAAAGTCGGTAAGATCGAACAATTGGGGTGCGGTCTCCCGAAGTGCGTCGGTCAAACGCCGCCTTCGGTCATGGGAAGAAAAAAGGCCCAGGGGGTGACTATGCCAAGACAGCGCGTTGCAGTGAGTCTAGATCTTCTCAGAGTCCATGCGGCCTTCGTTCTACTTGCTGGGCCGACGGCGTTTGCCGCCACGATCGGCGGACACGTTCGGGAGGTTATGCCGCCGAACACCCCCGTACCAAACGCTCGTGTAACTCTTTTCGTTCCGTCTTTGACCTTCTTCCGCGAAGTGCGGACCGACGGCGAGGGCGCTTACACCCTCGACAACGTCCCGGCTGGCACTTACGAGCTTGGAGTTGCGGCACGCCGGTTCGAGTACATGGAAGAGTCAATCGTAGTTGATGCGGCCGCGCTGCAGCGCGACTTTTTATTGAACCCCGAAACCCAAATCGGCCAGTGGGCCATTATTGGCAACACAGCGCCGGAGTTTCTTGACGCGACGGATATCGCCGTGCTGTTGCCGAACGGCCAGATCTTTTATTGCCACGACACAATGGACCCGATTCTGTTTAACCCGGTCACGGGAGCGAAATCATTTCCCTCCAGCTCGTTGTCCCCATCGGGCTGCATGAATGGCAGCGTATTGGAGGACGGTCGTGTGATCTTTGTCGGCGGGCAAGACGGTGAAGACCCGGGCGATTTTGTCTTTGCAGTACCGTGGGTGAAGACGTTTACCTCGAACCCTGATACCTGGCAACAGTTGGCCGACCTCCAACATTCCCCCGGACGATGGTATCCAGGTCTGGCTAGGCTTGCAGACGGATCGTTCCTTGTGATGGGGGGCGGGCAATGCTGCAATGCGGCGCGGACGGATACCGCCGAACGGTTCGATTTGACCACAGAAACCTGGAGCTACACCGGGTCGATGATCAATCCGGCGGAGTTCCCCCCTTCGGCGCTTTTGTACACGGGGGAAGTCCTGATCACGTGGTCGCCGCCGCAACTTTATAATCCCACGACGGAACAATGGCGGTTGACCGGCAACTTCAATCAGCCGAATCGCAGTTGGCCCGGCCACAGCGATCACTCCATCGTGGTTCTCGAAGATGGTCGCGTCCTGGCGATTGGTGTCCTTAAGGGCCCTAACAACAACACCGTCATGGGTGAAATCTATAACCCGGCAAGCGAAAGCTGGACCCTCACGTCAAACCCAGGTTTGGTGCGATTCCAGACAGAAGTCGTCCAGCTTCCCGACGGTCGCGTATTTGTCGGCGGGGGCGAAACGGAAGCGAACCCACCACCAGTGCCGAATACGTTGGGCATCGTGAAGTGGACGGACCTGTATGACCCAAGCGGAAACTCATGGCGGCGAGTAGCTGACATGAACCACTTTCGTGAGTATCACGCCCTGACGCTGCTCGTTCCCGACGGCCGGGTGCTGACTACCGGAGGCACTCGAATCAAGTTTCAGATTGGGCCGACATCGCACGACATTGAAGCCTTTTCGCCTCCGTATCTATTTCGCGGGGTTCGGCCGCAGATCATATCCATTTCGAGTACCGCGCCGCCGCGCGGTGGGCAGCTCACGTTGAACATCGCGCCCGCCACGCAACTAACGAGCGTGGTCTTGATGGGCATGCAGACTTCAACGCACTGGGTGGACGGCGGGATTCCTCGGCGTTTGGTGCTACCCGTCCAGCAATCGGGCTCCTCCGTCACGTTCACGCTTCCCACGGACCCCAACCTGTTGCCCTTGGGGCACTACATGCTTTTCGCCATGGTGGACGACATCCCTTCCGAGGCCATGATCTTGCAGATAGTCGAAGGCGGCGAACCGATTCCGACGCTCTCTGGTTCGGGTATCATCGTAATGGCGTTTGTACTTGCGGCTGCAGGAGCGGTTCTGTTCGGCCGACGTTGGCGTCTTGAAAAGGTCGGTGCGAGCGGTTAGGCTCTGGTGAGCTTTTGGGCAAGGTAGAAGGAGGTTGGCATGCAAGCACGAAGAGATGTCCTGCAAGTGTTGGTTTTCGCGTGTTTGTCGCTTGGGTTCCTGGCTCCGGCCAATGCGCACCCGACGATCTATTGGACCGACGTCGGTACGGGCAAAGTTCAACGTTACGACGTCGATGGCGACTTGGGTAAGGAGGACCTGGTTACGGCCCAAGCGAAGGAACCCGTGGACGTTGCGCTTGACCTGACCAACGGAAAGCTCTACTGGACGGAGGCTTCGCCGGCGGACTTCATGATTTCGCGGGCCAACCTCGACGGTACGAACGTCGAGCTTCTCGTGACCGCCCTTATCAGGCCAAGCGGGATCGAACTCGACGTTGTTGCAGGCAAGATGTATTGGACGGATATTGGTACGGGCAAGATTCAGCGAGCCAACCTTGATGGAACGATTCACGAAGACCTTGTCACTGTGCCAGGTACCACGCCCGTAGACATCGCCCTGGATTTGCCACGGGGCAAGATGTACTGGACCGAGGCGTCGCCTGCGGACTTCATGATCCTTCGAGCCAACCTCGATGGGACCTCTCAAGAAGGCCTCGTGGTCTCAACGGGCACGAGCCCCAGCGGGATCGCGGTCGATTCTGTGACCGGCAAGATCTACTGGACCGACCGTGGGGCGAGCAAGATCCAACGGGCAAACCTGGACGGTTCGCAGGTCGAGGATTTTATAACGACGGGATTGAAGGAGCCGGTTCGAATCGCCCTCGACGTTCCGGCAGGACACATCTACTGGACGGAGGGGTCGCCTGGGGATTTCCTGATCTTTCGGGCTAACCTGGACGGTGGAAGCGACGGCGGATTCCACCCTCTTCCGGGGTTGTTCAGCCCCAGCGGGATCGCTCTCGACGCACCGGCCGGACCCGCGGTACCCGCCACAAGTATCTCGGGACTCGTAGTCATGATGGTCGTCCTCGTGACAGCAGGGGCAGGGATCCTGCGTAGGTTCTCAAGGGACAAACTGTGGCAAGCGACCGAGTAAATGGGGCGTCGATAGAATCGGAATGACTCGGTGTCATCGATGGGGACACGAGGTGGGCGATGCGCTATCCGATACAGGCCTGCAATCTCACTTTGTCGCTAATCTTCCTCTGTGGCAACGCTTGGGCCGTTGAGGACCCTCCCACCTTCCTTCTCCAATGGGGTTCCTTTGGCACAGGCAACGGCCAGCTTTCCGGACCGCACGGGATCGAGGGTGATGCGAATGGCAACGTTTACGTGGCCGACACTGGCAACAACCGCATCCAAAAGTTTAATAGCGAAGGCGTCTTTCTTACCAAATGGGGATCCTTTGGCGCCGGCCCAGGTCAATTCAACCACCCTCACGGAATCGGCATTGGCCCCACGGGCGACGTTTATGTAGCCGAGACGGGCAACAACCGCGTTCAACAATTCACGAACCAAGGAGTCTTTATCAGGATGTGGGGCTCTTTCGGTGACGGAAACGGACAGTTCCGGCATACGCACGAGTTGACGGTAGATCACAACGGCAGCGTCTTCGTCGTGGACCGAGACCAGGATCGTTTGCAGAAGTTCACGAGCGATGGCACGTTCATCATGGCTTGGGGAACCTTGGGTACGGGTGACGGACAGTTCATCGATCCGAACGGCCTCGCGGTGGACGCGGAGAACAACGTGTTCGTCGCCGACAGCAGCCCCCGGATCCAGAAGTTCACCAACGACGGCGTTTTCATTACTTCCTGGGGCTCGGCGGGAATGGGAGATGGTCAGTTCGACTTCCCGCGCGGCCTATCAACCGATGAAATGGACAACGTCTACGTGGACGACCGAAACCTCCACCGCATGCAAGTGTTTACCGGCACTGGCGACTTTCTGACCAAGTGGGGCTCGTTCGGCAGCGAAGAGGGCCAGTTCAACTTCCCCTACGACGTCAAGGCGGCCGGAATCGGATTCGTGTACGTGGCCGACTCCAGCAATCATCGCGTGCAGAAATTTCGCGTCGCGAGCGGTAGCGTCCCGACAGTGTCCGCATGGGGGCTGCTTCTATTGGCGTTCCTTCTCTTAGGCGCCGGAACGGTCGTGTTGCGACGGAAACTCGCGGCACGGTCAGACGGCTTCTATTGTCCCGCAACCGGTCCTTCCCGCTGAAACCGGCAAGCGCACTTTCCGCCGCCTTAGGACGACGACAGCAGATGAGATAAGCAGGAGCGATAGTGTGACCACGCCCCCACCGGAAACCGCAGGAACGGCGGGCCCGAGCGTGACGGTGATGAATCCATCTTCGACGACCGGGGATGAATTTCCATTGACCGAAGCGGCAACCACGGTGATGGGATATACGCCCGGAGCCGTGCCCATGGGGACAGTAAACGCATCATCGGCGATGACTCCGCTGATCACCGGGTCCGATGGCTGAACAAACTCATTCCCGGCCACCACCTGCATTCCGGTATTCGGCACGCTGGCGCTGAATTCCCACAAAGCCGGGTCCGGCAGGTCGGACCCGCGAGTGGCGACGGGGCTGGTCAACGCCTTCCCATCAAAACTCACGGTGATGGAGAACGACGCGAGCGGAGCGCTATCCAGGTTGGACAGCGTGATCGGGACCGACACCGTCGTACCCGGTGTTGCCGTCGCGCTGCCGACAACAAGTGTGAACTCCGCATCGTCGTCGCGCTCCATGGCGTTAACATTGATCGTCGTCATGTTAAGAGCACTTACCGCGAAGATGGCCGAGTCCGATGTCTGATCGGCGTCCTGTGCACGCGGGGTTTTGCACCGCCATGAAGGGGTTGTCGATCACGCGATACATGCTGATGAAGGTCAGCGATCGTTCGACGAGCAATCTTGCATAGGCCGGATCGGGCTGGCTGTTGACCCAGTTCAGAATGGGTAGGAACGATCCATTGCCCCAGACGTAGTCCAACCATTCGCCTGCGCTCGGCCAGGCGCCCGCCGGCGCGGACGCGCAGATTACCTTAAACCGATCCGAGAAAACGCCGCCCGCGAGAACGGCGTATCCACCGCCGCTGTGGCCGATATAAGTGAGGTTGTTGGAGTCCCAAACCTCTGGTTGCACCGCAAGGAACTCGCCTGCCTGAAAAGCGTCAACCGCCATCCCCGTCCACCTGTAATCCAGCGGTTGCCCGTTTTCATCGGCCAGGTAGTCGGTGAACAGATCGACCGTCACCGACATGGGACTCGTACCCCAGCCGCGCATGTAAAACGCAAGGGTCGCAAATCCCTTCTGAGCGAACCACACGGACATACCTTCCACGTCGTCGGGCGCCGGTCCGGCAGGCGGCATGGCTCCCACGCTGTGCGTCACGACGAGGCCTGGGAAGGTCCCACCCGGACCGGGTGGTGCGATGTTGTTGGGTACGGCGAAGGCCCCGCCCAGGCGAACGGGCAGGCCGGTCTCGGGGTCCTTGTAGGAGTCGAAGCGCACGTCCCACACCGTGCAGTTGCTAATCGTTCGCTGATTGAACCGAGTTGCATTCAAAGGAGGGTCCGGTCCGGCGAAGACCGTGCCCCAAAAGTCGGCGATTTCTTGCGGTGTCGGCAAGCCGGCACCGGCAAAAACGGACTCACCGCCGGTTGGTCTCGGGTCTTCTCCAGGATCGGCGTCACCGGAGGTTAACCCGTGCGAAACATTGAACACGATGGCTGCCGCCATGACGCTTCGTGAGTATCGACGTAGCATGACTACCCCCATTCGCGTCGATTTGCCGTGCAGCCCAAAAGGATGCAGACAAACCGGCGACTACCATTCTACCAAGGACGTGCTGAGCAGCACAGCCGCTGCATAAAAACGTTTGAAGCTCACGAGCGGACCCCTATCCGAGCGCACCTGGGTTCGGTACCCACTCATCAAACATCAGGTCAGATCCGCGACTCGCTTTTTTCGAGAACCCCCGCGAATATAATGCACGAGCGCGTTGGTGTGCTGACCCGTACGGGCGAACTTTCGCTGAAAGATGGGTTTTGATTTGAGCAACGGGCTTGCATCATCTCTGTGCACCGTAACGTCGATTCGAGGGAACGACCGATGAAGTTGCAAAAGTCACAAATCGCTCTGATCGCACTGGGTATTTCGAACGCCGCGTACGGTTTCGGCAGCGAGATCATCGGACCCTACACGATCGTTGAAGCGCCTATCACGGCCTCGTTAACTTCGGGCGGCGGGGCGTCGTTCAATTGGCTAAACGTTGTCAATGCTCCGGTGTCGATCAACGAAGCCTTCACCGGATTCAGCATCATTGCGGACGGATATGCCAACGCGAACGCCGGAACGACCATTGTCGTGACATTCGCCTCGGGCGCCTTGCACAACGGGCCGGGGTATGACCTAGTGCTATTCGATGCAGACAACGATCTGAACGTCTACCTCATCGCCACGAGCCACAACGGCTTCGCACAACAGATCGTGGTCAGTAGTTTTATCGATACGGGTGAGGACCGGAGTTACTTCTACGGTGGAACCGGGCCGACCACGTTCGACGTGACGGCGGCGGAAATTGACCTCTCTTCACTCGGCGTCCCCGACGGTGAGTTTGTTGACCAAGTGCGCCTCTTCACCGAGGGGCCTTCCAACGACCCACTTGGCATCGGGGTCGTGCAGACGATCGGTCCACCCGTTCCTACGG
>Ga0187892_10002160_pt1:0-40000 | contig 41123 bp, 35 predicted proteins | sample MA1701073metaG_FD_139345 | JGI IMG/M metagenome (GOLD analysis project Ga0187892, IMG submission 139345) | Bio-ooze microbial communities from a basaltic lava cave in the Kipuka Kanohina Cave System on the Island of Hawaii, USA - MA170107-3 metaG ... | reverse complement strand
AAGTCCAATATCTGGCCCCCCACCCCTTCCCCCCTTCACCCCGTCCAGGTCGTCCGAGACCGTCCCGGGGGGCCTGTTCAGACGATCGTCAGGCAGCGTCGAGCTAGGGCTGGCTGGCTGAGTCCTGACAGGGGAGGCTGCCGGGGGCGGGAGGTCGGTTCGATTCCATCACGGCGGAGGACCGACGTGACTCGTCGTCCCGCCAGCCTAGCACCACTTCCAGAAGCAAAGCGACTTCGCGTGGGGAGATTCGGTGGGCGGGCGAAAGGTGCCGCTTCTGGGCCATGGCGCGCTCAGCCGGATCCTCAGGTTCGTAATACCCGACGAACTCACCATCCCGATCGGCTTTCTTCAACCGCTTCAGCCAGCTCTCGGTGGCAGAGGGACGACGCAGGGCACTCCCCTTCTCTCCCCTCAGGAGCTCCAGCTGGGTCCAGACGGCCCAGCTTACGAAAACAGCCCAGGTCTCATTGAGGGCCTCCCAGGATTCGCGATCGGTCAGCAGCCGGGGCTCCGTCACCGACTTGCGCTGTACGACCGGAGTGATCGTCACGATGGCATACCGGCACCGTTGTTGATCCCGGGCGAACGCCAGCAAGCGGGCCGACTCGGCATCGGCGGCAGCTGCATCAGGTCTTGAGGTGAGATAGTCAAGGTAGGCGTGAAACAGTTCGTGATACAGGGTGCTCACTTCGCGCGACGTCAACGTGGCGAGGGGCCTCAACCGGCCACCGGCTGCATTGAAGGAGAGGACCCGGTTCAGGACCATCCGGTGGTCCTCAGGATGGTATTCAGCGGCAAACGTGCGCAGGTCGCTGAATTCCAAGGTGACGAACCCGGGCTCGATCACCCGCAAGAAACGTGTCGGCAAACCGCGCGCGTCAGCTTGGGTCAGGAGATTGCGCCATGGATCGCTGGACTCCGTCTCGCCGGAGGAAGAGCCGGCCGCAAGCCAGGCTACGAGGAGGAGGCCTGCGAACCAACGAGCATGAGTCTTAAGGAACGAGCGAGTAGGAAAGTCCAGGAGGGCAGCCCGGCGGGAGGATGGTCGGGCCTCAGTCCCACGCATGGGACTCGTCTTCCTCGACGAGTGTCCAGGTATCGAAGCAGGCGGCCGGCACCTCATCCAGGAAGCGAGACGGTTTCGAGAGCACCATGCCGGTCGTCTTGTCATAGATATTGATCGGATACGTCAGGTACAGATGATCCTTCGCGCGAGTCACTGCCACGTACAACAGGCGACGTTCCTCCTCCAGTTCGTCTTCAGTCATGAACGAGTAGGCGGAGGGGAACCGTCCGTCCACGACCCAGATCACGAACACGCACCGCCATTCCAACCCTTTGGCCGAATGGATCGTCGACAACACGAGGCGCTCATCGTCACGGGGTGGAGCCTCGACATCGACCAGGCTTTCATCGGGGGGCTCCAGCGCAAGATCGGCCAGGAATTGCTCAAGCCGGCGGTACCGCTCGGCTATCGAGGAGAGATGTTCAAGATCCCGCATGCGTTTGGGGTAATCGTCATACTGCTCTCTGAGGACGGGCAGGTAATAGTCGTAGACCCGGTTGACCTGTTCCGCCGGCGTCATCGCTCCCTCCCGGCCGACCTCCTCCAGGATGCGGGCCAGGTCCTCGAGCGCACGACCGCAGCGGCCGCCGACTTTCCGAAGCACGTCTTCCGGCCGCCCACCCTTCATGAACGAGACCATGAGATCCTGCGCTTTCTTGGGGCCCACACCCTCCACCAGGAGCAGCACCCGGTTCCAGCTCACCGCGTCCAAGGGGTTCTCCACCACACGGAGATGGGCCAGCAGATCCTTGACGTGCGCCGTCTCGATGAACTTGAAACCGCCCCGCTTGACGAAGGGAAGGTTCTTCCGGGACAGCTCGATCTCAAGATCGAAGGAGTGAAAGCTGGAGCGGAACAGGACGGCAATTTCATCGAGCGGAATCCCCTCTTCCCGCAGTTCGAGGATCTTCTGGGCCACAAACCTCGACTGGGCGTTCTCTCCGCCTGCCTGGACGAGGACCGGCAGCGGGCCATCCAGCTTTCGTGTGAATAAATGCTTGGCGTACTTCTCCGCCGCACCCTGGATGACCTCATTGGCCAGATTCAGGATCGGCTGAGTGCTCCGGTAGTTCTCCTCCAGTGTATAGATCCTGGCACCAGGAAACAGCTCGGGAAATTCCATGATGTTCCGGAAGGTCGCCCCGCGGAAGCCGTAGATGGAATTATGGGAGACGATCCCCCCACTCACAATGTTGTGTGAGTTTTCGATCTCAAGGTCATAGAAGGGCCGAGACTCTAAGTTCTCCACCCACTCGACCGATTCCACAATATCCGTGGTGACGCCGGTTTCTTTCACCACGGGCACCAACATTCCTGGTAGCAGTCCGGCTGCAGGGATTGTCATAAACAACCCATGGATCCCGGAGGCAGAGACAAATTTGGCTTTGTATGCAATCGTTGCCTGGTAGCCTTTCCGACGTAGGCGGCTCTCGATTTCTTTGGCAAGGATGAGCAGGGTCTTATAATCCTTACTGTACCTCCGCAACCGCCAATATCCATTCTCTCGGAAAACGCCTTGCAAGCCTTGGACCGCTTCCCAGCCGTAGTGACTTTCAACGGTTAATTCATGGCCCTGCCGCTGTCGCTTCTCGACTTTGTTAGAAGCGGAGGCCATGAGTAGGTTGACAGATATTCGCCGCTTCGACTTTGAGGACTTTGGCAAATAGGTTGGATAGTCATAGACCAAGCTATAGTCCTTGAGAAGGCGCGTTCCGTTCTGCCCGAACTCAGTAAATAAGGAGGCAGCCTGCGCATCAGACATCTTGAACTTGGCACTTCGGCGGCTCTCCGGCGAAAAGAGCGCTTGGGGAATCTGATATCGAAGGCTGAGCAATGCTTCGCGATACTGGGCTTCCTGACGAGTCGAGTGGGCTTCAAGCAGCCACAGACGTTCACCCTGCTCCGGGGCGGTTCGCATCTGTGGGCGTATTCCATCGGCGTCGGAGCGAGGTAGACGGGTCACTCCGATTCGATATCCAAAATCTCCCCGATACATGAGATAAACGTACCAGAGTCCGCTCACTGAGCGGAGCCTTCCAAAGCAGAGGTGGTTGGGAGAGAAACAAACTTCGTGCCCAGTGCGGGTTTTCACCCGCAAATAGCGATGGTGAAGGCTCTTTGTTGTCGTTGTGATAGAAGATTCGACAAGTCTCCCGTTCCCACCCCCGCTGAGCACGGTGTCACCTACCCGCAATAACTCAACAGGCCGATACCCCTTAGGGGTCAAGATCGGTGTGCCCTCTATGACGCACTGGCTATCATCTCCGACGACCATCACGTTCTCGTGCGTCGCGGCGAGCTTCCTGATCAAATCGGCTTGCAGGCGGTTGGTGTCCTGATACTCATCCACCAGGACGAACCGGAATTGGCTGGAGATTGCCCGGCGCGTCTGGTCCGTCTCCAGCAGCGCTCGGAGTTTGACGAGCAGGTCATCATAGTCTAGAAGCTGCCTCTGCCGCTTGGCCCCCTCGTAGGCACGCTTCAGGTTGTCGAGATCCGGCAGATGGTCAGAGAAATGGGCGAACTCGCCCAGCAACACTTCCTCAAGGCTCTGCAGCGTATTCTCGCATTTGCTGAAGATCTCGGCGATGGTGCCTTTACGGGGAAAGCGCTTCTCCTTCTCACTCAGACCGAGCTGGCCACGCAGCAGGTTGATCAGATCTTCCGCGTCCCCGCGGTCGAGGATCGTGAAACTCCGCTCGACTCCGATCGGTTGGCCATACCGGCGCAACAGGGTGTTCGCGACTGAATGGAACGTGCCACCGGTGACGCGATCGCTCCGGGACCCGATCAACAGTCCGGCACGGTTCAACATCTCCTGCGCTGCCTTCCGCGTGAACGTCAACAACAGAATCGTCTGGGGATCCACACCGCGATCGATCAGGTAGGCGACCCGGTACACGAGCGTGCGAGTCTTGCCGCTCCCCGCGCCCGCGATGACCAGGGCGGGGCCGTCGCCCGCGGTGACCGCGGCCAATTGCTGAGAGTTGAGGGCCTGTTCATAGTCCAGCGATAGGCGCGGAGCGTGGCGATCCTCCTCCCTCCGTCGCAACACGTATGGTTTGATGTCCCGTTCCATCGAACCCTCGACCTACGATGCCCGGCCTCCGTCGGCCGCTGGGGCTCGGGTCCTCCTCTGCCGGTTCCTCATGGCCGTCACCGCCCAGGCGTTCGCTCTTCGGTGGCGGTGTATAACACACCCTTCCTGCCGTTGCAATGAGGGCGGAACGACGACCCGAGATGGGGTCATCGGTCATTCGTCATTGCTCACGATGGCGGATCGCATCGAGCGCTCAACAAATGACCGCGGGCCGAGGAGGATTGATGATCTTTCCTAGGTGAGCTTGGAGGAATCCGCAGAGTCGTATATAATGATCGCCGATTTTCAGGAGGGCCGCGTGGGGACCTCTCAACAGGGCCGATTCTCGGGAGTGCTGAAAGACCTCGCTTTATTGATGGTCAGCGTGGCGGGAGAGTCGGTCTCGATGGTCAAACGCAGTGCCCCGGAGCAAGCGGCCTCGCTCAAGAGACAGCAGGAGTGGGACATCTATCTGGAGTTCCTGCAAGTCATGTTCAACCTGGCCGACCGCTTGGCGGCGTTCTATATTCCAATCCAGGAACTGCCGCCCTTCATGGATGAGCTCGAAGCCGTGGTCGCTGGGCAGTTAAAGGCTGCGTTGGACCCGACACTCGGCCCAGATAGCGATGAGACGCCGCTGGCCCTGACGATCGGCAAGACGGTCTCCGAAAGTCGAGCGCGGTACGAACGCTTCCGATTTACCGTGACGGAGGATAGCCCAGTGAAAAGTGAGCTGTTCAAGTTGTTCGCCGAACGGGTGGCCGGTGCCATGGGGGCTCCGAGCAACGGGATGGTTCTGTCGGCCGCGACACTCTGTGCCAGTGCTGTGCTCCCGGCGATGAAGGCGGTGTTCGAGAAACAGACCGGTGGACAGAGATCGACGGAACAGGTGACGGCCTCCAAGGCCGGCGAGCCCGCTTCTCCGAAGTCGGCCGGCAGCGAGATCAAGCTGGTCAGCGTCATGTCGGCGGTTGAGGGCGAAGAGGTTGAGACCCGCTGGGGACTCCATCCCCGGTTCCGGCAAGATCTGAGACCCGAGGAGGCGAAGGAACTGTCGCGACTCATGAACCGGGTGACGCGGATCCTGGGTGAGCGGTATGCGGCCGTGGCGTTCACGGAGGATTGGGCCATCTGGCATCATACGGGAAATGCCTGAGCTAACCCAGGACTAAGGACTGAGTGCTGAGGACTGAGGTTCAGAATTTCACCTCTCAGTCCTCAGTCCTGAGTCCTCAGCACTGAAGAGGCCCTGGTCCAGAATCGAGGAGTGATCGTGGATAAAGCACCGAGAATCGCCGGCTCACCGGAGCAGTTTCCTGGAGGCCTGGTTAGGCTGGAGGAGCTGGCCCTTAACCTGTGGTGGAGCTGGCATCCCGAAGCCCGCCGGCTGTTCGAGACCATCGACCCGACGCTGTGGAGCCTGACCCACCACAACCCGGTCAAACTCCTCCAGGAACTGAAACCCGAACGGTTGACCGAGTTGAGCGAGGACGCGGTCTTCGTGCGCCAGTACTCGGCCGTGCTCAAGTCCTACGACGACTACATGGGCGCCAAGGGCATCTGGTTTGCCAGTCACTATCCGTCCCTGAAGGACTGTACGATCGCGTACTTTTCCGCCGAGTTCGGGCTGCATATCTCGATCCCGATCTACAGCGGCGGCTTGGGCATCCTGGCGGGCGATCATTGCAAGGAAGCCAGCGATCTGGGGCTCCCGCTGGTCGGGCTCGGATTCATGTACCCACAGGGGTACTTCCATCAACGAATCACGCCTGATGGCTGGCAACAATCAGAGCATGAGCCGTTCAATCGACTGGCCTCACCCATACACCAGGTCCTGATGCCCTCAGGGGCTCCGTGCCGGGTTACGGTCGCCATGGGCAACCGGACCGTCTTCGCGATCGTGTGGCGGATCCTCGTGGGACGGGTGATGCTGTTTCTGATCGACACCGACGTCCCTGACAACGCGCCCGGCGACCGCGAGCTCTCCGCCAGGCTCTACGGCGGCGACCAGGAAGTGCGCCTGTGCCAGGAAGTCTTGCTGGGCATCGGTGGAGTCCGGGTGTTACGCGCGCTCGGGCTGTCTCCGACCGTGTGGCACGCCAACGAGGGACACGCGGCCTTCCAAGCACTGGAGCGTATCCGCGAACTGGTCTTGGCCGGACACACACACGCGGAGGCGGCCGAACGGGTTCGACACAGCACGGTCTTCACAACCCACACACCGGTACCGGCGGGACATGACGTGTTCCCCGTCGATCTGATCGAGCGGTATTTCAGCGGGTACTGGCAACTCCTCGGTCTGAACCGCGACGAGTTCCTGAAACTCGGACAGCACCCGGAGTCCCCGGAAGCCGGATTCAATATGACGGCCCTGGCTATGCGGATGTCCGCCCACGTGAACGGCGTGAGCCGCCAGCATGGCCGGGTAACCCGCTCCATGTGGAAGAGCCTGTGGCCGAATCTCCCGGAGGAGAGCGTGCCGATCCGGAGCCTGACGAACGGCGTCCACACGCCCACCTGGATCGCCCCCGAGATGAACCACCTGTTCAGTAAGTTCCTGGCCCCGGATTGGGCAGACCGGTCGGATGACGCAGCCGTGTGGCATCGCGTGATGGATATTCCGGACGACGAATTATGGGCCGTTCGCCAGGGCTTGAAACGCAAGCTCATGAGCATGATTCGAGAGCGCGCGCGAGCCGGCTGGATGCAAAAGAGACTGGAGGCCTCGCAGCTCCTACCGAGCGGTGCGTTTCTGGATCCCGAGGCCCTCACGATTGGATTTGCGCGCCGGTTTGCGACCTACAAGCGGGCCACCCTCTTCTTCAAGGACCTGGCGCGGCTTCGGCAACTTCTGCTGGACCGATGGCGCCCGGTGCAGATCATATTTGCCGGCAAGGCTCATCCTGCGGATGAGCCCGGACGGCAATTCATCCATCAGGTGTACACCTTATGCCAAGAGCGAGGGCTCGGCGGTCACATCGCGTTCGTAGAAGACTATGACATGCATGTGGCCAAGTTCCTGCTACCGGGCGTAGACGTCTGGCTCAACACCCCTCGGCCTCCGATGGAGGCCAGCGGCACGAGCGGTCAGAAGGCCTCGCTCAACGGAGTCCCCCACTTGAGTGTCCTGGACGGCTGGTGGGACGAGGGATACGACGGCGCGAACGGCTGGGCTATCCCGGTGGTACCCGATCTCACGGATCCGCAAGCGGTGGACGCGCATGACGCGGAGCAGGTCTACCACATCCTCGAACATGACGTGGTGCCGCTTTTTTATCAGCGGGACCGAGACGGCATTCCGCGAGGCTGGCTCCAAGTCGTCAAAGACGCGATCCGCACGACCGGACCTCGTTTCTGCGCCCGTCGGATGGTCAAGGAATACATGGAGCTGATGTACGCTCCCGCGGCCTCGCCGTTCCCACCGTCGAAGGGCTGAACGGACCCCTGAGCCTTCGGCCCGGATCTCCGGGGCGTTTGACGAGCGCCGCCTTGATTCTGGTAACCTCACTCAGTAGAATGCGGCCAACGAGGTGACCGCCCATACCCAGACATCAATGGTGGGACCCTCCCCCGGGGTACCACCCCATACAAGACTCGGTAGGACGTTCGGAGACGGACCACAAACCGCCCCTCGAGGGCAGATACGCCCTCGGAGGGGCGTTTCGTTTCCAGTCCTGCCGGACAGACTGCGCGTCCATCGGCCACAGGCCCCCATCATCGCGCTGCCGGATCCTCGTCCCGCGGGAGTCCATCGCACCCTCGGCGGGACCAGGAGGCCCCTCCGACACGGTTCATCATAAGGAGCAGAAAGGAGGCGTATGCTGAAACTCTTGGGGTTACTGGTCGTCCTCTCAGGAGTCTTCTCACTTGGCTACTACGCGGGGCAGCGATCGGTGGGGGAACTCAAGGACACCATCGTGGATCTTTCCCGCAGCGTCCGATCGGTCCTGAACACGACCCTGGGCCTGGAGCGTAATCTGCGGATGCGCGAAAGCTTACTGGGGGCCAAGGCGCGGGTGATCCAGGCGAAGTCGGACCTGCTCGAACGGAATTTCGGGAACGCCGCCCGCGAGCTGCGCGAAGCGCTGGATGAACTCGAGAAGACAGGGAACGGCGAGCGCGAGGGCGACGCCTCCGTGAAGGTCAAGCGACTGATCGCGAAGGTCCGGCAGGCTCAAACGGAGCTCGAATCGGGCAAACACGTGGGCCGAGGGAGGCTCGACGAGATTCAGAAGGACCTCGACTCTCTCCTGGACTCATAAGTCTGCAGTGATGAGTCGGTGTCATGAGTGATGGGCTTCTCTTGCTCATGTACGACTCCTCACTCCTCACTCAACACTGCTCTTCTAGGCGTTGGCGGCCCGTTTTTTCCACGCCGCGAGGATCCGCTCGACCCGCATCCGCACGACCATGTCGGCATCCTGCAGGAGCGGCTTGATGGCCTCCCGGCCCCGATCATCCCCGATCTTTTCAAGCGCGGCCGCAGCCGTCAGGCGCACGAACCAGTCTTTGTCCTTCAACATCTCGATCAGCGGATCGATGGCGTCCTGATCCTGGAGCCTCCCGAGGGCGATGACCGCCTGTTTCCGGATATTCTCGTCCTTATCCTTGAGCACCGCCACGAGCGCCGGCACCGCCGGCTTTCCCAGCTCGACGAGCGCCTCGGTGGCATCCTGACTAAACTCGTCGCTTCGTAACTGGGCGATGAGGGGCTCCAGGACTCGCTCGTCTTTCATCTTTCCGAGCGCCCGGATCGCACATTTCCGGATCTCCCAGTTCCGCAACTGTTTGACGACTGCGTCGACGGCTGGCGAGCCGACCATCCCGAGAGCTTCGACAGCCACCTCGCGGACCTGCCAGTCTCCGTCACGGAGTGCGCGGACGAGCGGTTCGACGCAGCGCTCATCGCCCATCTCACCCAGCGTGATCACCGCCTCGCGGCGTACCACCCAATCCTGGTCCTTGAGGAGATCAATTTGGATTTCGATCTCATCCTTGACCCGCTCCTCTTCTAGGACCACCTCGTCCGTGACCTGGGCAGCTTGAGACTCGACGGTGGCCGGGTCGGATGCCGCACGGATGGCATCAGAGACCTGGTCCGTCAGCTCGTCACTGACCTGAGGGCTCTCGTCTTCGGAGGGTGCGGGGGGCTGGGTGTGCGCTTCGGTCATACACCGTCCTCTTATTGTGTCGTCTCGGCACCGGCGGTCGGTTCCGGCTTCGCTTCGGCCGGTTCCGGCTTCGCTTCGGCGGCCGTCGCCTTCTTGCCCATCGCGTGGCGAAGCCGGGTCGCAAGCCGTCTCCGCTTACGCTGCGCGCGTCGGAGACGTTTGTGAAGGGCTCGAAGGGCTGCATCGCCCTCTGGATTATCGCTCTTCGCCAGGCATTCCCGAACCTTCTTCTTCAGCCGGGCCTCATCAGTCTCCTGGGTAGTTTTCTTGGCCATGGGCGGAGGATCCTTCCTTAGAATCAGCCGACAGGCGGCGCCCCCGCGTGGGCACGCAAGGCGACCGCATCATGACTAGACGCGACAGTGTAAAAGACCGACGTTGGCACTGTCAACACAGAGCCACACACGTCGAACCGCGGTAGAGGTGGGGGAACTCGGGGACTAAGAGAAGTCTAGCTCCGCGACCGCGTCAACACCCTGTTCGGCTGCCAGGATGTCGGCCACGCGCCGCGCTCGGCGCCAGCGCATGACGTCGGTTGGGAGCGTGCGGAAGCCATGCGCGAGAAGCAACTCCCGGGTGATCTGCCTGTCGGGAGCCCACAAGCTTCGTTGCGGCTCACTCCGACCGGGGACCGCCTCCAGGACCAGCAGAGACCAGGAGACATGGGGATCGGGCTGGCCGGCTGAGAGCACATCAGTTTCCTGAAGACCGACGACCTCGATCTGCACGGGCGAAACTCCGTGCTCCAGCATGCCCAGCTCAAGGGCCGCACGGCGGGACAGATCCAGGATCCGACCGTTCACATAGGGGCCACGATCGTTGATTCGCAGGTGCACCTGGCGCCCATTTTCCATGTTCGTGACACGCACGACGGTTCCAAGAGGGAGCGTTCGGTGGGCGGCGGTTAACGCATCCATGTCGTAGATCTCACCATTAGCCGTCTGCCTACCGTGGAAGCCTTCGCCATACCACGAGGCGAGCCCTCGGTGTTTCATCCCGACCTCAAATTCCGCGACTCCCTTGGGGAGGCACGAACAGGACACCATCGCGAGACTCAGCACCAGGACAACTAGAGGAGCGCCGAATCGTCGTATTCTTTTACTCACACACACCTCCTGCTCAAGACCTTTCTCATGGATTGACCGGGTAGTCCCTCGAGGAAATACCCGATTTACCGCACAGAATTTCCCTGAACGTTTCCCCTGGAATGACCGGATTCCAGGTTGCTGCCAAGCTACGACCCTCTCCCCGTCTTCCCCGCTCACACTGTTTACCGTCTACAGTGTGACCTTGACCCACTCCCAAACCGCCGTCTTGACACCCACTTAGACGACTACCAGGCCCGCCTGTGACAGCTCAGGGAGCCACACCACGCGCTCAATGAGGGGGGGAATTAAGAACGACCCAGCGAGATAAATGAGAAGATGACCGAAGCGGGTGGACTATAACAAGGCTTGAAGGGCTCTGTCAAGTCAGGTTTCCAGCCCCCGGCTGGTCACAGCGGTTTCTGGCTCGTAAATAGGAGTAACCCTCTGAAAGTTCAGGACAAGAATGAGACGACCGGAGAATGGTTACTTTAACCGCAGAAGTCTGTTCTCGACCCTCGTCGTGGCCAGGAACTGATCAAGGCTTTGAGCCAGGACATCACTGATGAGATCCCGCATGTCATCAGAGTCGAACCAGAAGACGCGCTGGGACCCGTTCCCATTCAGGTTCATGCGAACGATGCTGCCGTCAGCGGTGTTCAGGGCCTCGACCGCAAGCCTGCCCTTGACCGTGATATCGGTCCGGAACAACCAGCTGGTCGCGTCCCCGTCCCCGGTCAGCACCTTTCCGGACAGAATGACATCCGCGTTCCCTGAGCCACCACCGCCGCGCTTGCCCACCTCAGCCTGCCAGCCCTTCTGGGTGAGATAGTCCCTGACGAACTGCGTGACCTGGTCGAGAACAGGTGCATGGGGGGGAGCCCCAGGCGGCTGGGGGATAGCGGCTCCCCTGAAATACGTGATGCTGTTCGTCCAGTAGTGGGTGCGTATTCCGAGGCGGCTCTTGTCGGGACGCTGGTCCTCGATCGGGACGACGATCACTCGTATGGCGTCGCTCTTCCCGGCCTTGACTTCCTCGCCTGGGCCAGGAACCTTAAGATCGATCAGGACGGTCTCGGTCGTCGCGCAACCAGCCAGTGTCATGAGCCCTGCACTGAATAGAAGCGGAAGAATGCGCTGTCTCACGCGTGCCTCCTTAGGCTTGACCCGATTCCAGGTGTCACTGCCTGACAAAGTGAACCCGTCGGTTTTTCTGCCAACAGTCGTCACTATGCTCGGTGCAGGACGGTCGTTCCTTTCCGTAACTCGTGATTTGGACTTTGCCTGCCGGGACGCCCAAATCCTCAAGGTACTTCTTCACTGCCCGAGCCCGCTTTTCTCCGAGCACGAGATTGTAGTCCACGGTTCCCCGCTCGTCGCAATGCCCCTCGATCAGGAGGCTCCATCCGCTCTGCCCCTTGAGTTGACGCGCATTCCCCTCCAGCGAACTGGCGGCGTCGCTCCGGATCGCGAACCTGTCATAATCGAAATACACATCCGTCAACTCGAGCGACAGGGCTGATGGGGGAGACAGGGCTGATGGGGGAGCAGGCGGTGGTGTCGGCTCAACTTTCGCAACCTCTTGGGGTGGCACGACCGGCGGCGGGGCCGGCTCGGCCTTTGCCTGAGGCGATGGACCGGGCACAAAAGCCTGATTCTGGGCCGAAGCCGAGACACTCCGTCCACCGCAGCCGGCCAGCACCACCAGACACCCTACACCTAGGACCAGTGACATGACGCTGTATGATGAGTTGCCAAACATAGATGCCCCTCGGCTTCCTACCGGACTCGAATTGACCGGGCGACCAGCCCGTCCGGGTTCTTGGAATAGGTCAGTTGCACTGATTCGCCGACCTTGATGTCCTTCAGAGCCACGCGCTGACTCCCGCGAACGATCTCAGCTCCGGAATCAACGGTCGCCCCGACGATCAGCTCCTTCTTGTCCGCCGTCATGGCCTTGATGACGATGACCTGCGGCATGTCCTTGACGTTAACGGCGACGACCTGGCCTCGTACGGACCGAACCCCCGGTCCGGTCTCCGCCCCCGCAAGGGGCACAGCGGGCCCCGACACGCCTACGATCACCAGCAACGCGAAGAACAGGGCCTGTCGTGCTTTCATGATCGCACCCCTCGCAATCTCCGTCGCCCGCTTCTGGCTCACCAACGAGTCCACCCAATCGAGCAGGGCGGCGCTACTATACCAAATTCGAAAAAATCGGCAAGCCTTTTTTTTGACGATCCGGCGGCACCTCCCGACCCGCCGACGGCCCTTGACTGGTCGCAGATCACTCGTTATTATCCAGCCGGCAAAAAGCGAACAGCGCGCAGTCAAGGGACTTCCCGGCGCTTGACCTTGCTCTCCGGCACCGTTCCCGGTTCTTCCCGGCACTGCAAGCCTCACGTGTTTTAGAGGAGAAGGGCTGACCGACAGGGGTCATGAGCCGCTGGCCAATGTCATGATCGAGGTCCGGGACATCACCAAGCGATACGGCGAGCTCACCGCGGTCCAGGGCGTAACGTTCACGGTGGACAAGGGTGAGGTGCTGGCTTTTCTCGGTCCCAACGGAGCCGGAAAAACCACCACGATGCGCATCCTGACGTGTTTCATGCCCGCCACGGAGGGGGTGGCCCGGGTCGCCGGCTTCGACTGTCTTGAGCAACCCCTGGAGGTGAAACATCGCATCGGGTACCTGCCGGAGACGCCGCCCCTCTATCACGAGCTAACCGTCGTGGAGCATCTCACCTTCGTCGGGCGCCTGAAGGGTTTGCACGCCGGCCCACTCCGGGTCGCCTTGGACCGTGCGGTGGAACGCCTGTCGCTCGGAGACGTGCGCCATCGGCTCATCGCCAACCTCTCCCGGGGCTACCGGCAGCGGGTCGGTCTGGCCCAGGCCTTGCTCCACGACCCGCCGGTCTTGATCTTGGATGAACCGACGGTGGGCCTTGACCCGAAGCAGATTATCGAAATCCGGGAACTCATCAAGAGCCTGGCGGGTTCCCATACGGTCATCCTCAGCACACACATCCTGCCGGAAGCCACCGCGGTCTGCCAGCGGGTCGTGATCATCAACGGCGGCCGGATCGTGGCGGTGGACAGCCCTGAACGGCTCTCGGCCCGCCTCCGTCGCTCGGAAAAGGTCAGCGTCACGGTCAAGGCCCCTCCACCCGATCTGGTGAAGCGATTCCGCGCGCTGCCGGGAATGCTGAACGTGTTCGATCAGACGGACCCCCACGTGTTCCTTCTTGAGTGCGAGTTGGGCCGAGACCTGCGCGAGGAGATCGCGCGGTTCGTGGTGGAACACGGCTGGGGCCTCCTGGAGCTGAAGACCGTGTCCATGACCCTGGAGGATGTGTTCCTGCATCTCACGCAGCATGAAGAGGGCCTGGGCGGCACGGCAGAGGCCTGGGACGCTGTCCAGACCACGACGACTTAGGAGGACCACCCCGGCCCATGACCCCGGTGCAAGCCATCATCGCGAAGGAATTGCGTTCCTTCTTCGTGTCGCCCGTCGTCTACGTCGTGGGAGCCGTCTTCCTCCTCATCTTCGGTGTCTTGTCCTATCTGGCCATCGTGAACGTGGGGGCCCGGGCTGTCCAGATGATGCAACTTCAGGGCGCGGCGGCGCAGATCAATTTGAATGACATGGTCTTTCGGCCGACGTTCTACAGCACTGCGGTCGTGCTGCTGCTGGTCCTGCCGATCCTGACCATGCGCCTCTTCGCGGAAGAGCGGAAGCTGCGCACGTTTGAATTACTGTTGACCTCACCGATCAGGATTAACGAGGTGGTGCTCGGAAAGTTTCTGAGCGTCTACCTGATCTTCCTCGGCCTCCTCGCACTCACCGGTCTGGTCCCGCTCGTCCTCTCCGTCTATAGCAGCTTTGATTGGATGCCGGTCCTGACGGGGTACCTTGGGCTCGCGCTGCTGGGAGCGCTCTTCCTGGCCGCGGGCGTCTTCACCTCAACCCTCACCGAAAATCAGATCGTGGCCGCCTTCCTCAGCTTCGGCCTGCTGATCATAGTCTGGTTGTTGGGAGCGCTGGGGTCGGTGCTCGGTGATACGTTTGCGGGGAACGTCATCTCGTACCTCTCCTTCATCGAGCACTACGACCGGATGGTCCGTGGCCTGCTGGACAGCAAGGATCTGGTCTATTACCTCTCGGGCGTCATCCTGATGTTGTTCCTGGCCCACCGGGTGGTGGAGTCGGAGTCCTGGAAATGAGAGGAACGAGCGTGGCCGTGGCACCTCCTTGGCATACGGAGCGCACACAAAAGGTGCGGGGCTCGGGCGGCATGGCTGACCCACCTGCTCGCGGAGCGCGCACACCAGAAGGGGGAGCGCCGGGCGGCAGGGCTGCCCATTGTGCTCGCGCACCGCGCACTCAAGATTCATAAGTTCCGGGCCAGGGTGGATAGAGTGCTCGGTGGACGCGCGCAGTGAAGGCCAGCCCAGCCGTCCGGCTGTGAAAAGAGGATGGATGGTGTGCTCGCTCGGGAGAGGCCGCGTCTCGGCGCGGCCGGGGCGGGTGGGTGAAAATGACGCGCGCAATAGGGGTCAGCCACGCCACCCGGATTTGAAGGCAGGTGAAGGGGATCGCCGGACTCGCACAGCGCCGTGACTGTGCGGCACCCGCTCGAAGAGATGAGAGGGAGGAAAGGGAGCCGAAACAAATGATCCGGTATTCAAAAGCGATCGGGATGGCGGGCGGCCTGCTGGCGGGGGCGGGCCTCATCGTCTACAGCCTGGCCCCTGAGTCGCTCTGGCTCGTGACGCTGTGCGAGGGACTTGCGCTCATCTTATTGATCGCGTTCTTCGTCATCCGCTTCGAATCGCTCAAGGCGTTCTCCGCCCGCCGGTCCACACGTCTGGGGTTCAGCAACGCGCTCCTGGTGGTCCTGCTGGTCGGCATCCTGGTCATCGCCAATTTCCTCGCCACGAGGCATTCCAAGCGCTTGGACCTCTCAGAAACCCAGCACTTCACGCTCGCGCCGCAAACCTACAAGGTGATCCGAGGCCTCAGCCGCGAAGTGAAAGTGACCGTCTTCTCGCAGGAACGAAGCCAGGGCTATAACACTTACCACGATCTGCTCGAGGGATACCGCCACGAGAGCGACAGAATCAAGGTAGAGTTTGTGGACCCCGAACGTCGGCCCGGCGTGGCGCGCCAGTATGGCATCGCCCGCACCGATACGGCGGTGCTGGAGAGCGGCCCCCAGACGACCCGCGTCACCGCGCCGTCGGAGGCCGAGCTGACGGGCGCGCTCATCCGCGTCTCGAAGGACGGCAAGAAGCGACTCCTCTTTCTTGAGGGCCATGGCGAGCGGGGCCTGGAGAACGGGGAACGGGATGGTTTTGGCCTGGTCAAGGAGGCGCTCACCAAGCAGGGCTACGATGTGAGCTCGATCTCGTTACTCAAGGAGACCGCCGTGCCGGAGGACACGTCAGTTCTGGTGATCGGCGGTCCACGGCGCCCGATCACGGCGGAAGAGAAGGACCGGATCGTCCGGTATCTGGGCGCCGGTGGCCACCTCCTCATCCTGATCGATCCGGACTCGCAGGCTGGACTCGACGACCTCTTGCGCCGATGGGGCGTGGAACTGGGGCCGGGGGTTCTGGTCGACCTGCAGGACCGGGTGGCCCAAGGAGACCTCACCGCCCTCCTCGTCCGCACCTTCACGGAGCACGAGATCACGCAGGACTTTACCTTTGCCGTGCTGTTTCCGGTCTCGCGCCATCTGACGTTCAACGAGCAGGCCGGTAAGGACTGGGACTTCGTTCCCCTGGCTCGTACCTCTCCACGAAGCTGGGCCGAGACGAACATGAAGGGCCGGGTCGTGAGCTTCAGCGCGAAGGAGGATGTCCAAGGCCCGCTGCCGCTGGCAGCCGCGCTGACGCCGAAGAAGCCTGTGGAGGAAGGGAAACGGCGCGCCGCGATCGTGTTGGTCGGCAACTCTTCCTTCGCCAGCAATGCCTACCTCAACTTCCCCGGCAACACCGATTTCTTACTACACGCGCTGGGCTGGCTGGCGGAAGAACGCGAGTTGATCTCGATCACTCCCAAAGAGCCCGCGTTCAGACCCTTCATCCCGAATCCCGCTCAGGAACGGACGCTGCTCTATGTCCAGGTGCTCGCCCTCCCGCTGCTGACATTTGTCTGGGGAATGAGAGTCTGGCGACGACGACGTCGCCTGTAAACGGCACAGGCCTAGGCAAGAGGCTATAGGCGATGGGATGAAGATGAATCAGACGAGAAGGACTGGCCCATTGCCCCTGGCCCCGAGCCGCGAGCCATGACTTAACCGATGAGACGTTTCTCGACCACCATACTGATGGCCGTGATGCTTGCAGGACTCGGCGCCTACCTGTACTGGGTGGAGCTGCCTTCGGAGCGTAGCAAGGCTTTGACCGAAGCGCAGGAGAAAAAACTCCTGCCGTTTGAGGAACGGGACGTCACCTCGTTGTCCGTGCGATCAGGCTCGAACGAGGTCGTGATGGCCGCCGGCGAGAATCGGCACTGGAGCATTACCGCCCCGCTGCAGACCGATGCAGACTCCAGGGAAGTGGAATCCGTGCTCCGGGCACTGCTGCTGGGCAAGGTCTCCCGCGTCGTGGAGGAGAAAGCCCCGTCGCTGGCGCCCTTTGGGCTCGAGAACCCCTCGGCCGTTCTGACCATCAGGACGGGCGCCAGTCAGGAGACCGTGTCGGTGGGAGATAGCGGGCCCGTCTCCTCGACGCTGTACGCCATGCGGGCCTCGGACCAGAAAATCCTCTTAACCGACCTCGCGCCCAAAGACGTGCTCAACAAGACCCTGTTGACCTTCCGGAAGAAGGAGATCCTGCCGGTCGACCGGGACAAGATCCAGCGGCTGCGGCTCAGCTACCCCCCCACCGAGATTGTCCTGTATCGCATGGACAAATCGTGGAAGATTCGGTTTCCGATCGAGGCCGACGCCGATCAGACGGAAGTGCGTACGCTCCTGTTCAGGATGGAGGACCTCAAGGCCATGGCGTTCATCGATCCAGGACCGGAGCACGCGGCCTTGACCAAGAAACTGACGAAGCCGGAAGCCCGGATCACCGTCTACCAAGCCGGGGCCGAACCGGCCGTGAAGCTTTTCCAGGGCGGGGCCGGGACTGGCGAAGCGTATGCCGTCACGACTCCGGAGGCGCCTATCTATCGAATCAATCCGGCCGCGATCAAGGACCTGACCAGGGACCTCTTCACCCTCCAGGACAAGCGCCTCCTCGGCTTGAATCTGGACGAGGTGGGCAAGCTCACGGTCAAGACCCGCGAGGCCCAGTACGTGCTGAGCAATCAGAACGGCGCCTGGACATTGGAGGGCCAGTCAGGCGTGCAGAGCGTGGATCAGCAGGCCGCCGATCTGTTCGTGAGTCGCGTCGTGAACCTTCCCGCTGAGCTCCGTGTGGTCAAACAGACCGGACCGCTGGCGCCCTATGGCCTGTCCTCCCCGTCAGCTGAGTTCACGGCGACCGGGAAAGACGGAAAAGCGCGAGGCAGGCTGGTGCTCGGCACCCGAACCGGCGGCTTGGTGTACGCGATGGGCGAGCGGCTCCCTGGGATCTACCAGGCTCGGGCCGATATCCTGACCCAGATTCCGCCCAAGGACAATCTGCTTGCAAAACCCGGTCAAGTCGCCAATCCCTGACACCTTGCCTTTTACCTGAACGCAGGATTATAGTGTGGCCTTCGCAAACATAGGAGGAACTGGAACATGGATACCATTCATCGATTCAGCGGTACGGTGCTGCTCCTGTCGTTCCTGGGTCTGGCCGGCTTGTTAGCCGCACCGGAGCTTGGCATCTCGGCTTCCGGCGCCTCCGACAAGCCCAAAGCCGGAACTACCGACAGACCCGCCCAGTCCGCAACGCTCCAAGCCTGCCTGTCTCACATCCCCAAGGATGCCACGCGCGGCCAGCGGGCAGTCGCGGAACGGACCTGCCAGCGGGACGAGGCGGTGAGGAAAGCGGTGGTGAAACCGGGCACAGCGGCCGAGACGTCAATCGTTGCGTCCGGCACGCAGGGCGACACGCTCCAGACTTGTCTGGCCAGAATTCCTAAGAATGCAACCGCCGGGCAGCGCATGGTCGCAGAGCGGACTTGTCAGCGGGACGAGGCGAATCGGAAGGAGATCCTCGTCACGCCAGGGGCCCAATAGGCGAGTCGGGCGCTCGGCCCGTAAGAACACGACGAGGGGGTTGTGTCAGGCAACCCCCTCGTCGTCTTCCGAAGCGCCCAAGTTCCCCGTCCCTCCTGCCCCTGGACATTCGACCACCCCTTCGGTATCGTACCTCCTGAGCCCCCGTAGCTCAGTTGGATAGAGCAGCGGTTTCCTAAACCGCGGGTCGCACGTTCAATTCGTGTCGGGGGCACCAGCCTTCGCCCGCCTACGCGGAACGCTTCGGCGGGCTACGGCTGGCGGGCCAGTTTCGGCGAAGGCTGCCCGCCATAGCCTTGGCGACGGCGGGCAAAGCTCCGCTCTCCGCTTGCGCTACCGGCCGCCATTCGATTCCTCACAAGTTCGAGTTCTCCCACACAATCTTCCACTGGCCGTCTCGCCGGCTCCGGAACAACTCCACAGCACCAGCCTGCGTGGTTCCGTCCTTGAACTGCTTGCGGACTCGACACGAGGCCGTGTCACCCATGAGGGTGACCACGTTGACCTCCACGTAGGTCAGCGTTCCCTTCCGGGTATAGTGGCCCAGCACCACGTCGAGGTCGCCGCCCGGAGCCAGCAGCAGAAGGTCCTTGGAGGTTCCGCTCAAGGGATCCAGGATTTTCCCCTCGATCAAGACCGGTCTGGGGGCGAAGTAGCGCGCGGCGTCATCGTACCGGCCTTCATTTGCGGCCTGGTAAAACCCTTCGATGACGGCCTGTGGCCCCATGTGTGCGGGCGAGGCACAGGCGGCATTCAGGACGAGTACCACCCACAACCAGGGCCTTCGGCGATTTCTGGGTCTGCCCAGATTGGCCTGATCGCTGGCCTGGCCCGAAATCCTTCCCTCGATGTCCATGTGGCGCCTCCGGCCTCCAATGCAGGATGCTGGTGACATTGTGGCACAAGCCAGGCATGGATTTCATGCTGGGGGATGAGGTCAAAAGGATCCGGAGGGTTTCCCTCGGCGGGTCGCAATCCGGGCTATCCGAGAGGGTTAGAGCCGTTCAGAAACCTGACCCCGACCAGGTACCTCCGGCCTAGGGAGCCGATGGGGATCTCGCGAAGCCACCGCGCTTCGACGAGCGTCGGGGTCGTGGAGACCTTGATCGATCTGGGTAACCGAACTTCGATCACCTGCTCGACCACCGGCGCGTGCTCCATCAGGAGCAACATGCCACCAGAACTGATGTTCATCAGGAGGGCCTCTCCCTGATGAATCACTGTCGAATCTTCGGCCAGGGGCTCATTCATTTCATACGCGCACGAGCCGGTCACGGGTACACGCTCCCCACGGGCCCAATACTGCCGGGCCGACTGTCCCGCTCGGCTACCCTCGTGCTCGGAATTCATGCGTTCCCCCGTGCCCTGTCTGCAGTTCGCAACCGTTAAGCCGTGAGAGTGGACCCGGCGAAGGGTGGTAGTGGTCATGGACGTAACCTCTTAGGGCCATAGGTCAGTTTTTGAAACCTCCTCGGCGTAAAGATGAGCAAACTCGGTGCCGGAGCGGACTGGCCAGCTGCGCGGCTCTAACCCATTAATTTCACATGAACTCTTGGAATCTCGAGGTCGACGTTTTCGAGGGAGTAGGAACAAAAACGTACGAACCCTGACCACGAGGTAGCCGATCAACGATCCAACCAATTGATTCTCTAAGGGCTTTCAGAACGTTCATGCCCGGCCTTACCTGGTGAAGCCTGAACGAACAATTTTGTCCGCACATTCAGGTTCAAGCCCTGTGCTATGTTCGAAAACCTGGACATTCTTGGTCGTTGGAGCGTACTCTTCACCTCCGGACCTGGGGGTAGAGCACAGGTTTTTCTGCTCCAGCGTTGAACTGACGTTACACAAGAGAGGAGGAGGTCACGATGCCCCTTGAGGTAATCGTTGGAGCCATAGCAATCGCGGTCCTGCTATTGAACACGATCAAAATAGTCCCGGAGTACAAGCGCCTCGTGGTCCTACGGCTGGGCAAGGTCCTTCAAAGCCCGAAAGGGCCGGGTCTGGTCCTCATCTGGCCGCTGATCGATCGGCCGATTCGTGTGGATCTTCGGGAGACATATCTTGAAGTCCCGCACCAGACCTGTATCACGAAGGACAACGCGCCGATCTCGATCGATTTCCTGATCTATTCACGTGTCCTCGATCCCACCGCCAGCGTGGTGCAGGTCCAGGATTTTGCCGGAGCCTCTCAGGGCATTGCCACGACAACGCTCCGGGCGGTGGTAGGAGATATTCCCCTCGATGATGTGCTGGCCAAACGCGATCAGATCAACCACCTCCTCCAGGCCAAGATGGACGAGGTGACTCAACGCTGGGGCGTCAAGATCACGACCGTGGAGATCCGAGAAATCACGCCCCCCAAAGAGGTCCAGGAGGCCATGACGCGCCAGATGTCGGCCGAGCGTAGCCGCCGAGCGAAGGTCACCGAAGCGGAAGGAGCCAGGCAGGCGGCCGTCGCGGTGGCCGAGGGAGAGAAGCAGGCAGCGATCCTCAAGGCTGAAGGAGACCGGCAAGCGTCGATCCTCCGAGCCGAGGGGTTCGCCCTCGCGCTTGGAAAGATCTTTGAAGTGGCCAAGGGGGTGGACGCCAAGACCATGAGTCTTCAGTACCTGGACACCTTGAAGGTCATGGGGAGCAGTCCCTCCACCAAGTTCATTTTCCCGATGGAGTTCAGCTCGCTGCTCGCGGGATTTTTGGGAGACAGTCGGAAGCCGTTCAGCAAGGAGTGAGAAGCAGAAAGGGCGAGGCCACCTGTGTCGCCCCGCCCTTCCCGATGAAGCGATGTCTTCTTAGAGTTTCACGCAGGAGACTCTGTTATTGACGATCCCGACGATGCTCGGCACGATCGTGACGCAGGTCCTGCCGGTCGTGCCGGAGTTCCTGCCGGTCATGCCGGACTTCCTGACGGTCACGGCGCAGGTCCTGCCGGTCTTGGCGGATCTCATTCCGGTCGCCTCGAATTTCCTCCGGACTGGCTCCGTTCCGCAGATCCTGTCGCAACTCCTGGCGGTCATTTTGCAGCTCTCGCCGGTCGGCGCGAAACCTTTCCATGTCCTCCCGAAGCTCGCGGCGATCGTCCCTCATCTCCCGCATGCCGGGGGGGCACGGTCTGAAGCCACGTCGATCGTCTCTCATCTCCCGGCGGTCGTCCTTCATCTCCCGCATCTCGGGGGGACCAGGTTTAACGTCGCGCCGGTCGTCTCTCATGTCCCGGCGATCATCCTTCATGTCTCGCATCCCGGGAGGACACGGTCTGAAGTCACGCCGGTCTTCGCGAATCTCTCGACGATCGGAACGGAGGTCGCGGCGGTCATCTCTGATGTCTCGGCGATCCTCCCGGATCTCTTCAGGACCGCCTCCTGACCGCAGGTCCTCACGCAGCTCCCGCCGATCTTCCCGCAGGTCGCGCCGGTCATCTCGCAGTTCACGCGTGTCTTGGCGAACTTCGCCTCGATCCTGACGCAGCTCATGGCGGTCGCCTGCGGGCCCCTCACCCGGCGGGCCGGGCTGGGCCAGCGTGGTGCCGGAAAGACCTGCCAGCACAAAGAGCGCCGCGCCACTGATCCCAAATACGTACCGTTTCATCGGATTCCCCTTTCGGTGTGGACTACGCCCATTGAGGTAGTCAGCGCAGTTCCGCTGACGTGGAGTTCCATTGGGTACAATACCTTTGAAGTGTAGCCCGGAACCGTTGGCCGTCAAGGCGAGACCTGGCAAAATTTGTCAGTCCTACGACTTCCTTACGATTTCTTTAGGAGTCGGCTGGACGTACCTGCGCCAAGACTGAGGGAGACCACCAGGCTTCCCCTCGCTAGGCTTTTCCCCTACGAGGAAAAAAGGAGTTCTGCACCACTTTCGCGCGACCTGTGCTATGATGGCGCCGTCGCGTGCGTAGAACCCAGGGGAGAGGTTCCATTCTTGACCGCACGCTGGGGGCAGGCCGGCGGGGTCCTCAGCCTTGGACGAGCGCGGTGCCAGCCTTGAGCAGTGCAGGTGCAGAGCGAGGGACCGGATGCGAAAGGCACTTGTCGTTGTAGCCCTTCTGGGGGGATTGGGGTGGTGGTTCTGGGGCAGGACGTGGGAGCCGGTCAGAGTCATCCGCGCTCAACTGACAGCGATCAACAAGGAAGATTACGCCCAGGCGTACAACTACCTCTCTGCGCCCGCCAAACAAAAGCTGTCGATTGCAGACCTACAGGCCTTGAGTCGGAAAAACAGCACGGTGATGAAAACCCTGGACAGTACGTTTTTCTCGCGGACGATCGCAGGCAATACCGCGACCATCAGCGGCAGCTTGACCGGGGCGGACGGGCGCATCACCGAGGTCCAGTATGTCCTGGTGAAGGAAGGGGATCTCTGGGTGATCGAGAGCTTTCGCTGGTAGACTGGCTCCACATGCTCGACCGATACCGATCTGGCCCTCTCGTGTAGGCTCCCTCCCTACCCCGTTCCCCACCCCGACCCATGACCAGGAGCGGCGCAAGGACTCTCCCCAGAAGTGGTGCGCCATGCCTGGGTGGCAGGCAACGGACGACGGTGCGTCACACCTGCTCACAACTAACCCTGAGCGCAGGCCTGTTCTAACGGGGTCGAAGTCGAAGCCCGCCCCTCGACAGGCTCAGGGCCGTGAGCACGTCGAACGGGATGGCACGGTGTTCGCGCTCCGTGAATAACGCGGGTTAGGAGGCGAAGAGATGGGCGAGGATGCCGGTGCGGGTCGTCGAGTGAGTCTTCTTCTTGATCTGCTTGATGTGCTCCTTCACGGTCGCCTCAGAGATCGCCAACAGGTTGGCAATTTGCTTATTGGTGAGACCCCTCACGAGATGCTCGAGCACTTCCTGTTCTCGAGGCGTGAGACGGTACTGCTCTCTGGCCTGTTTCGTAAGGGCTCGGTTTTGTCTGCCGACTTCTTCCAGGAGAATGAGGATGAGCGCCTGTGGGTTCCCGTTGTAATCGGGCAAGCCAAAGGCACGGAGGAGCACGGGCCGATCCTCGTTACCGGCCAAGCGCTTGACCTCGAGCTGCTCCATATCCTTGGTGTCAGTCCGGTTCATGAAGCTCGACTGGATTTCCGCGCAAACTTGCATCAGCGCCGCGGGGAGTCCGCCATTGACCGCCTTGCCATTCTCTTCCCGGCCGATGCGGCCAACAAGCTCCCAGGCCTGGTGGTTCATGTGGACCAGTTGCATCGATGGCGAGAGTACCAGGACACCCGGTCCCACGCGCTGACCAGCAACTTTTTCAGCTTGGTCGTTAGGCTTGGAGGTAGGAAACAGGGCCCGCTGCTTGTCCATGGTCGCTCCGGCGTTCAGATCGCGTTTAGTCCTTATCTGTTTCTTACACAGTTCGCAAGTATCATTCCACGGCTGGCTCGCCTTTATGTCCTGACATTTCAATAGGATCGAGAACGGCTCAGGGGAAACTGCTCCATTTCGTGGTCCATGGGGACAACTTTTGTGTTCGCCAAACCAATACCCGTCAGTAGTTGGCGTTGAGTTGTAGGAGGAGAGGGAACCCGTCCGCAGAAGGGTTAGTGAAGGTCAAATGGGCCTGTCATGGGGCGGCCACCGGCGTCAATCGGGATTGGCCGAGGACGTATGAGCGAGTGAAGACGAGGGGGTTGGTCTGGAGCGATGCGCAAAGGGCTGGCGGGCGTCGGCCTCTAGCTAGTCGTACGAATAGGGTGCAAACAGAAACCTGACTCCAACCAGATACATGGACCCACCTGACTCGATGGGAAGGTGCCGAGTCCAACGCACTTCCGCGAGTGCGACCTGACTGACTGCTTTGGCAGCCCTGGGGACGCGAACCTGCAGGACCTGGTCCACCCGTGGGGACTGGTCCATGAGCAACAACATCCCTCCGGTACTGACATTGACCGAAATTGCGTCGCCTTGATGCATCACGATGGATTCCTTGCCAATGGCCTCACTCATTTCATAGGGGCACGTCTCCATCAGCGCGATACGTTCTGCACGCTCCCGATGTGGCCGCGGGTGGACGGATCCGTCAACGTCACGCTCGGCGTGCACCCGCTCCCCCTCGCCGAGTTCCAACCTGTATTCGTGGTGAGTTTTCATTGGAGACTCCATATCCAGCGGACGACACGCCACCCTCTGACCGGACCATCGCGAGCGCAACAGCCTGGGATACCCAGGTTCAAGAGTCGAATTTGAACATTTATGAGCAAATGCGATGCCGATAATCGGTACTCCCATGCCGATCTGTAACCTATTGAAAATACAAGAGTACAGTGCTCAGAAAATTGTCGAGGGGTCGCCGGTTATGACTAACCGAAGGAGGGCGGAATCAGTCTTTCGAAGGATTCCGAGACATCTTATTGATTTACCATGAGATTGGCCTGTATGGATTTTCCCCTATTTGGTCCGCAGTTTGTACAAATATGTGCGAGGCTAGACAGGTTTGATCACGGCTCGTGGTGGGACGCCGAGCCTGATGACGCTCTCTTGGCTAGCGTACAGGCGGCCGGTCGAGGCCCGACTGACCGGAGCGGGAAACCATGAGGGTCAGAGCGGACAACTCATCGGGATCGACCGTGCAGCGGGGAAACTCGGGGATCAGCCTACTCACGCTCAGGAACTCACCGTTCTGGACCTGAATGGTTCCATCCTGATTTCGGAACAGGCGAACCGTCTCAGGCATGCGAACCCTGACGGCTTCCGGCGCAATGGCCAGTAACCGCCCGTCAAGGGCTTCGGTCTGAAATGGACTCGCGGCAGTTCCGGTGGAAGCATTCACCAGCTGCTGGAGGGAAGCCGGAAAGATGGACCCGCTGGAGGAAAGCTGCGGCAGGCCCGTACAGCCGAACACGGCTAGGCTCAGGAGAAACAGGAGAAGATAAATCGCATAGCGACGCACGGCCGTATCCCCCAAGCTTTTCTGCGAGATCCTGACATCTCGCGAGAACCTGTGGCCTTGAAGACAGGTTGCTCGCCTGCCCTGGGATATCGGCCATACAGATGGGAAACTTAACTGTTCACCCCACCAAGAGCCAAAAGGTCTTGGATGCCTGCGAACCCTCTCCGCAGGATGTTCAGAAAGGCCGTCCAGCGCGGCCGCAGCGAGCGAGGAGGCGAGGCGTACCGGGGACCCGTTGCTCTTGGAAGTGCAACGGGTGAAGCCTACGTTGAGCCTCCTCGCGTAGGACCCATTGCACGCGACAGAGCAATGGGTGCCCCAACAAAGCTGGCGGATTTTTTCAACATCCTGTTAGAACGCTTGCACCACCAACCCGATATGCACGCCATAATCCTGCAAGTCGTCATGCGGGTTCGGGACATGGTTCAACCGCTGACCCCAATAGACCTCGAACCGGCTCCCCCGCCAGAAGTTCCAGTTCAACCCGACCCCGACGCTCGCCAGCCACAGAGGATCGGGTGTGGAGACCCCCGTGTTCCAACTCTCACCGTAATCCACAAAGGGCACCAGGTGGACAAGGTCCACGCCGAGGGAGGAGGTGTACACCGGAATGCGGATCTCCCCGGAAGCCAGGAAGGCATTGTCCCGCACGAGCGTGAACTCGCGGTATCCGCGCACACTATAGCGGCCACCGACCGCGATCTGCTCGACCAGGAACAAGTGGTGATTGGTGAACTGCATGTCCGTGCGGGCCAGGAATTGGACCCGCGACTGCGGGAGCTGCCGGGCGTACTGAGCCTGCCCCAGCCAGGAAAAGAATTCCCCGCTCGCTTGTCCCGAGCTGCTGTTGACGGTGGCACCCATCACCGGGAGCCCGAACGAAAACCGGGAGATGGCCGAGATCACCTGGTTGCTCGTGCGATGGACATACTCCTGCCCGAATCGCAGCACCGAGACGATGGCCTGTCCGCCACTGGTTCCCGGGACAAAGTCGAACGGCGCGCCGAGGAGGGAAGAGTTATTGACTTCGTAGTTCCCGACCAGCGACAGGGCCAACTCCTGGTTCACTGTCCGAATGATCGGCTGCCGCACGCCCAAGCCATAGATATTGAACTTGCTCCTGATGTCCAGCGCCTCGAACTGGCCTTCGACTACCTTGAAATTCAGCTTCCGGTAGTCGAACGAGACCGTGGTATCGTAGGCGGTGACCGGCACGGCATAACGGACATTCAGATTCGGAAAGATCCCTTCAGACTGGCCGTACTGCACGCTCAACGTATCGCCCAGGCCGAAGACGTTCTGATGCGCGACCGTGGCCAACCCCTGATATGGGCCGACGGCCGGCGCCTGGTAGTTATTGAAATCAATCCAGGCCTTGAAGGGGCTGCGCTCCGCGACCCGCACATTTAGGGCGCTTTCGCCGCGGGCGACGCCCGGCCGCAGCTCGGCGTTGATCCGCTCGATCCGCGCGTCGGCCTGCAAGAGTTGCAGCCGCTCCTGCAAGCGATTCACATTCAGCGGAGGATCCGCCCCCAATGCGATCCGATTACGAAAATAGAAGGACCGAAACCACTTGTTCCCTTCTACCTCGATCTTGGTCAGCTTCCCCTCGATGATCTCAATCCGGAGCACGCCCTCTACGACGCTTTGATCCGGAATGACAGCGCCGGAGGTGAGATAGCCCCGGTTGACATAGTGCAGGGTCAGCGCCTGGCGTAGCGCCTCGAGGTCTTCTGAGGTGATTTCCCGATTCGTATACGGCGCAGTGACCTTCGCCAATTCTTCTGGAGTAAAAACCGTGCTGCCGATCACCCGGATCTCTTTCACAAAGACGCGCAGGAGCGGCAAGGGCTCACGAAACACCGGCGGGGGAGCCGTCGGCGGCAACGCCGGGGGCGGCAGGGGCGTCGGCGGCAATTCGGGTAAGGGCGGTGGCGAGGGCACGATCGGCGGTGGAATGCCCGGTACCCCCTGCGCCCACGCGAAGTCCGCGAGGGCAAGACCGCCGATCAACAAGGTGAGTTCAATGGAGGCAAGGCACGACAGCCAGCCGTTCGGCCCCCCTTTCCAACTCGTGACTAGCACGTGCTCGCCTTCTCAGTCAGGATGGAGAGGCTGGGAAGGAGGGAGCCGGGGCTCTGGCGGTTGGTCACGGCGTGCCGGTCTGGCGCAGGTCTTCTTCCGCAATCTCCGGCAGGCCGACCTGCTTCAGCAGTGAGGCGCGTTTCTTCCGGAGTCCTCGATCCATCGGGGCCGCCGCGATCAGCTCGGACACTTGCTGGATCGCGTCATACCACAGCCCAGCCTGGGCATAGTCACTCACCGGATCCCTGGCGCCCTCGTAACCGAGATTGATCGTCATCGCTTCCAGAAAATCGATGCGCTCGATCGTCCCACCCGCGATGATGTTGCGTGAGGGGGATTCCGGATCCACGATGACCGAAACGTACCACTTATACTGGATACCTGGCTCCAACGTCTGTCCGAGGTCCTTGAGCCGGGTGATCTGCACGCCAGTCCGGACTGGGGCCGGAATGCGAGTCTCCAGCATCGGCTTGATGAGCCGCGTGTCCACCAGCGTGAACTCCATCGGCTGCGCCGGCACCTTGGAGAGATACCAACAGAGCGCCGGGTCTTTCTTCATCGTGAACCCGACATGGTCGGGCGCCAACACCTGAAGGACCACTTCGTCACCACCGTTCCCCCGCACCGGGCCATCCACTCGGCCTCTTGGGGTACTCCCCTTCCGCGGTTTGTACACCGGAAGCTCGGAACCGGCCGGTTGCGGAGGCCCGGGTTGCGGAGGCGCCTGGGCAAGCAGGATTGGGTGGTCCGCGACGCCTGCGGCCGTACCAGTTCCTGGACTCGCCAAGGCGGTCAGCATCAGCATCGCGACGATGGTCGCCATGGTCGTCGTGGTGTTCATGGGGTTACCCTTCCGTTCTCATGGCTCCCGCGGTAACGGGGGAGGCTCGCATTGCTTGGACAACTTCCCCCCGATCCCGCTCAAGTCATACTGAGCGACGTCCGGTAGCCGGACCTGGTTCAGCAAACAGGCCCGCTGCTCGCGGAGTGGCTTATCATTCGGCGCCGCCTCGATCCGCTCGGAGACTTCCTGGATCGCGTCATACCATAGCCCGATAAAGGCCAGGCGGCCGACCTTATCGTCCGGGCCCCCGTTCGGCGTCATCAAAATCATGGCCTCGACAAACGGCACACGTTCGATGGTCCCACCCGTGAGAATGTTCCGAGACGGGGACTCCGGATCCACGATGACTGCCACGTACCACTTGTACTGGACGCCCTCCTCCAGCGTCTGTCCGAGGTCCTTGAGTCGGATCACCTGGACGCCGGCCTGGGCCGGTGCGGGAATCCGGGATTCGATCACCGGTTTGATCCCGCGCGTATCCACCAACGTGAACTCGATCGGCTTGGCCGGCACCGTGGAGAGGTACCAGTACAAGGCCGGGTCCTTTTTGAGGGTGAAGCCGACATGGTCTGGCGCCAACACTTGCAACACCGGCGCGTCTCCCGTGCCTCCGCGCACTGGCCCGTCCATCCGCCCCTTCGGAATGCTCTCCTTCCGAGGCTTGTAGATCGGCATGGGCGACTCGCTGGGCTGCCCAGGGCTCTGGATGAGGAAAGCCGTGGCCTGCGGGAAGGCTTCCAAGCCGATCGCGGAACCCGGGACCATCATTGTGACGCCCCACAGCATCAGGGTAGTCATCGTCAGGTATCGCATAGTGTGACCTCCTCCCCTCTCCCTCCCCTCTCCCGGGGACCCGTTGCGCGTTCAACTGCAACGGGTGATGGGAGAGGGCTGGGGTGAGGGGAACTCTCAGCTCTCAGCTCTCAGCTCTCAGCCATGAGGATCAGAGCCAATTGTTCAGCAACAAAAACGGCGACCAATACGCCGGATGCTGATAGATCGGATCCTGCATCAGTTTCAACTGGGCCCGCTGGAGCGCCGCCGCCTTGGACACGGAGCCGTCCTTGAGCTGCCGGTAGAACTCCGCCACCAACTCGGTCGACGCCTGGTCGTTAATGAACCACAAGGTGGCCAGCGCGCTGCGAGCGCCGGCCCGGATCGCCACCCCCGCCAGACCCAGCGCCGCCCGGTCATCCCCCGCCGCGGTCTTGCAGGCGCTCAGGGTCAGCAGCCCCAGCGGTTGGTCCCGAAAGCGGAACAGCCCGACGTAGGCATCCAGGCGGTCCATCGTCAGCTTGTCGTCGAACGTCAGCAGAAAGGTCTTGCGGCTATCGCTCTCAAACTGGCCGTGCGTGGCGATATGCATGATCGAGAACGGGTGCTGCTTCACCTCGTTTTCAAACCGCGAGGTCACGAAGTCCTGATTCAACAACTTGATGCCACCATACAGGCCCTGCACCGCCTTGAGCTCCTCCGGCACGTTGGGCAAGGATGGGAAGCCCTGCACACCTTGGGAGAGTCCGGCCGAGAGGACCTGAATGTGCTCGCGGGTCAGGGCGCGTGGGTCGGTCAGGGTGAGTCCCGGCGTCGTGGCCACCGCATACTTGCTGATCAGAAACTGTTTTCCGTCGTGCAGCGCCGCCATGGGAATGGTCCGCAGCGGGCCATCCGGAACGAAGACCAGCGTATCAATGGGTGATCCGGCCAGCACCGGCTCCAGCGGCCGCATCAGCCAGTCATACATCTGTTGCGCGTGCGGCAGATATTCGACCGTGGTGCGTTTCTCCAGCCGCTTGCGCAGCGTCCGGACTTCCTTCGTGATCTGTTCGAGCCCCACCGGGACGGACACTCGCCGGAGGCCCGACGGCAAGCTCACCAGGAGCTCCAGGCGATCCTGAAGCAGGATCGGATAGACCACGGCTGCCGTTTGGGAGACCGCCTCCAGGCCGGTGACACGGGACCGGGCCGCATCCACACAATCATCATGGAAGTAATCCCGCAGCTCGGCCACCTTCAGCAGCTCGACCGTATCCCGCGCCTCCTTCAGGTAAGGTTCGGCCTGGGCCGGATCGGCCAGGGCCGCAGACCGTTGCAGCAGGAGATCCGCCAAATCGAAGTACACCCCACCCACGCCCTCCCGGAAGGAGGAGGCACCGGTGCCGTAGGTCATGGCCAATTCGGGTCGGACGGACTCCGCGGCGTAGACGGCGCGCCGCATGGCTTCCAGCGCCTCGTCAGGTTTGCCCATCTTCTGGAGCACGCGGCCCGCCTGCCAATGCCACCGGAACAACGATTCCGGCGCCATCACCTGCTGCGCCAGGAAAATCGCCTGGCGGGTGAGGTTCAGGGCTTCCGGATACTGAGCTTCCGTTTCATAGAGCATGCCCAGATACCCGAAGGCGTAGGACCCGATCCGCGGATTTCCGATTGCCTCCGCCACCGATCCCGCCGCAGTGAAGGCACGATGTGCCCGTTCTATGAGGTCCGCACGCATATGGGGCAGGTACGGAACAAGCCGGTGGTACGCCAGCCCGATCGTAATCAGGGCGAACGCCTTGTCATAGGACGGATCGAGGCGCTGGAGGTACTCCAGGGCCCGGTCGTACTGGACCTTGGCGTCCCGGTACCCGGTCTCCTGGACGAAGGCGGTAGCCGTGTTCATCAGCGCTCGGACCGCCAGCACCTGGTTCCGGTCGTCCTTGGCCAGGGTAAAGCTTTCACTGAACGCGGCCAAGGCGTCCGTATGTCGCTCCTGGATCCCGGCCAGGGTGCCGAGATTGTTCAACACCACGGCCGACAACCCGACATTGTGGAGCTCCCGGGAGAGCCTAAGCGCGTCCGAGAGATAGCGGGCCGCCTCTGCCTCCTGTCCAGCGGCCAGATACAGGTGCCCCAAGTCGGCGAGAATGCGGGCCTCGCGGCTGCGGTCCCCGAGTGGGGCGACTAGCCGCTGGGCCGATTCCAGGCTTTGCGCGGCCAATCGATACTGGGCCAGCGCTTGATAGGCCTCAGCCAGCCGGACGAGCGATTCAGCCCGCTCCGATGCCTTCCCGGCCTGACCGTACAGGTCCGCAGCTTGAGTCCAACTGACCGCCGCCTGGTCAAAGGCACCTCGCTGATAGGCCAGTGAGCCCTGCTGGGAGTGCTCTTCCGCCGAGAGCGGGACGCCCGGCTCCGCCGGCACCGCGTCAGCGGCCCGGATGCTCGCCGCCGGCCCACACAGCAGCAAAGCGACCAGGCAGCTACCGATGAATGCTGAACGATGATTGATGAGTGTCATGGCTCTCCGTGAGCCGTAATCCGTGAGCCGTAATCCGTGATCCGCTCCCCCCTCTCTTTCCCTCTCCCCTCAAGGGGAGAGGGCTAGGGTGAGGGGGCCTCTCAGTCCTCAGTCCTCATCTGCCAACCCTCTCCCCTCGCGGGAGAGGGTTGGGGTGAGGGGGATCTCAGTCCTCAGCCCCTTCGACTCTGCTCAGCGCAGGCTCTTAGCTCTAAGCCCTTAGCCCTCAGCTGCGCCCCTCTCCTTTTCCTCTCCCCTGAGGGGAGAGGGCTGGGGTGAGGGGGTCTCTCAGTCCTCATTACTCAGCACTTTGGAATCGGCAGCCGATATCCCACCCCGGAAACCGATCGCCGATCGCACCGTTCCGGACGGACACTGCACGGTCCGCCATGGCCACGAGCATGGTGGGGGTCAAGGCCACAGGCTCGTCTCCGGCTACTCCCGTCGCGCTGGTCCGATACGGCGGGCTCGTCAAGAAGCCGCCGGGCTCAGCCGGGAGCCCCTCGCGCCCGGCCATAACGAACGTGCTGACCTGCCCGCCCGCCACGCGCGCCGCACACCGCTGCGCGAGCAGGGCCGCCGCGCTGGCAAAGCTCTTCGGCAGCGGCGCCAAGACGCTGCTGAAATTCTGGACCGGTGACTGGATATTCACCGTGCCGCTCACGCCTTGCTGCGAAGAGGCGTTCACCACGCTGGCCGGATCCGCGATAAAGGTCCCAGCCACAATGTTAATGTTGCCACCATTGCCCTGGGTCGCCGTGGCCAGGATCTGGCTGTTCTGCAGGATGACGAACTGCGGGTCAATCGTGATATCGCCGCCACGGGTTGCTGCTCCGCCTTGGACTGAGGTCGAGATTTCACTGTTGACCAGATGAACCATGTCGGCCGCCGTCAGCGTCATGTTGCCGCCGCTGGCTTGAGTCCCATTCGCGGTGGCCTGCGTCGTCACCGAGCTGTTCGTGCTTGTATAGGTCTGGCCCGCGTTGATGATGATGTTGCCCGCATTCGCCGGTCCGCTGCTGCTGGCCGAGATGCTCGCCCCATTCCTCAAAGTCACCGACTGCGCGGCCGTGGGCATGATGTTGCCATCTTGGACTATCGCGTTGACCAGGATGGTCCCGCCGTTACGTGATCCTGAGGTTCCGGCCGTGATTTTCCCACCGATCATGCTCATGACCGATGCGGTCAGGCCGATGTCGCCAAGGCCGACGGTGGCGCGGTCGGTGGAACCCGGCGAGTTGTCAAAGTCATGAACCGACGCAGAGATCCTCGAGTCAGTCAGCGTCAAATTGGTCGCCTCGATCGCGATCGTGCCGCCATGGCCCGTATTCTCAGCACTGGTCAAAAGGGAGCCGTTTGTTAGCGTGACGGCGCCCGCTGGGGAGGCGAGACCCTCAATCCCGATGGATCCTGCGTTGCCTGAGCCACTGCCACTCGCCGAGATAGCCGCTCCATTCACCAGTGCAAACTGTTGTGTGTGAAGGTTGATATTTCCCCCGCTGCCTGAGTCGGGCTCCATTCCGATCGTGCGGCTGAAGATCCCACCGGGCGTGCCATCGGTCATCGTCCCGGCAATCGAGACTGGTCCTGTCGACTGGATGGTAATGGCTCCTCCTTGCCCGGTGTTCGTCGTGCCGCTGTCCAGCACCGCTCCACTGCCGAGGGTCAGGGATCCAGTCGTGATCGAAATCCGTCCCGCGTCACCACACTGCCCTGTGCAGAACTCACTGCCGACCGTGCGGGTGTAGATCCCGCTGGCTCGCGTGCTTCCAAGTCCGGACTGTCCTTCCTCGATCTCTTGGGAACGTTCCCCGGAAATAGAGACCAAATCCCGAGCCGTGATCGTCACATCCCCGCCGCGGCCGCTGCTCGCAGTGGTGGTGTTCATTCGCGCGCCACCGGCCATAGACAGCTGCGGCGTCGTAACGACAATTGAGCCCGCATTCCCGAGATTGCCTAACCCTTCGTCTCCGAACGCGTTACTATATAGACCGCTGGCTCTAGTGGCTTCAATTACGAGCGGATCGTCCATAAGACTCACATGATCCGTGGCAGTGATGATGATGTCCCCGGCAGATCCGTCCCCAAACGTGCTTGTGCGTATCGCACTGCCGTTACTGAGCTCGACAACATTGGCAATGACCGTCACACCTCCTCCCTGGCCAAGTGCCGTGCTGGCATCAATCACTGAAATGGAATCCATGACAAATTTGTCGGCCGTAATCGCAATGGTGCTTTCTCCCTCCAGACTAATGACACCGATCTGGCTATGTCTCATATTGATATTGCGGGCATCAAGTGTGACGTCGCCGGCCCGTGCCGCGAATGAGCTGGTGAAGATTGCGGAGTTGTTGAGATCCAGGCTGTCTGCAGTGATCTTTACGGTGCCGCCAGAACCAGTGACATCAAAATGCTCACGAAAGACATCATCTCCGGAGTCAATGTCCGCCTTATCCAGTTTGACACTGCGACCGGTAATGGTGACATCGCCTCCGTGCCCTGGTCCTGCAGTCCCGCTATGGATAAAAATGACATCGCCTGCCGCTTGGAGATCTCCAGTAGTCAGCGTGACATTCCCCGCTTTGCCCGTCCCCGAAGTATGGCTATCAATAAGAATGAAGTTAATGTCTGGGGCCGCCGAGGTTGCATTCAAATTGGCTGATGCAATGCGGATTTCGCCCGCGTCACCGGAACCGGAAGTCCTCGCGGTCACAGCTGGGACGGTATCGTTCGAGATCGACAAGTCACCGGTGACATTGATGTCGACGGCGGTTTTGGCCCCATTGGTATCGCCGGTGTCGGCTGAGATCGTGGCGTCGGCAATCACAAATTGGCCACCACGTATGCGCACCGTACCGGCGGCATCGCCCGAAACATCCAGCCTTGAGCCTTCAGACAGAGTGATGGTTCCCATGTTGGTAAACGACTGCCCGTTGACGTTCGGGCCGGCCTGAAGGCTTGGGTAGAGCACTTCTCCGGGCGACGCCACGCTGGCAAGGTTGATCTGCCCACCCGGGGTCGAGAGCCGAGCTGGCTGAACGGTTCCATCCTCAAGCGCGCCAGCCTGAACGGTGATATTTCCACCCACCAGCGAGATGCCTTGGCCGGATGGTATGGAGAGTTGACTGCCTTGCACGGTGATGGGGCCCGGGTTCGAGCCGAGGAAGCCAAAGGCGGTGACGGGAGCACTTGTTAGCACGCTGGGCTGAGTCGGATTCGCGTAGAAGATGCCCGCATTCCCCCCGCCGATTTCCTGTAGCCGCAGGTAGTCCGCCGAGCTGACGTAAAAGTTCCCGCCCACGTTCAACTGAGCTCCGGGTCCGAAGAGCACTCCGGCGGGATTGATCAAGAATAGATTCGCGCTGCCGAAGCCCTCGGTTTGGATGGTCCCGAAGATGCTTGAGGGATTCCCTGCTGTCACACGCCCAAGGATGTTCGAAGTTGGAAGTGCCGTCTCGTTCAGGAAGTTGGCAATATTGTTCGTCGGGACATTGAACTCGCCGAAGCTGTGAAAAAGATTCGCACCCCCGCCCGGTCTGGTCCCACCGGTGAGGTTGTACTGGGTCTGTCCGCTAGGAAGACTGATTGGTCCGCTGACCTGCGTGTTCAGGCCGGAGGACGTGATGGGCTGGGCATCAGCCCGTAGGCATATGCCCGGCCCGGCCAGTAACACCCAAAGCAACAAAAGCAACCCGGTGAAAATGGCAACAGATCTACTCGATGGTTTCACTTGCAGGGCTTCCTGGTGGAGGTACCTCATGCTACTGCTCGCGCGCGGCTTGGTTGGAAGCGGGCTGGTCCAGCCCACAGCGGCCGGATGCAGATGCTTTGCGAGGTAACCATCTCCGCGTGTCAGAGACGTCCTCACGCCACATCCTTCCCGCGAACCCACCGACTCATCCGCAGCCCTTTGACCCTCTGCCCTGCCTGAGCCCACCGCGGCTACGGATTGCAGGCCCAGCTACAGGCTCCGCCCGACCCCCCGCCTGCAGGATATGTGTAATTATTTCTGCACTTCTTCCCAAAACTGCAGCTGGTGCCTGGGTTCGTGGCATAAGCCCCGCTCCCGCACGTGATCCCTGAGCCGACCGGATTGGGTCCCCCTATCCCTTTAAAACCCTCTGCCGATACGCCGGGTGCATCCAAAACATTGCACCCCTCGAACGGGCCACCCCTCTTCGCGCATTCCATTCCCTGGACTTTTACATCGATCGTGCACCCTTGGAGAAACACCGCCAGGACGAACATTGGCAACAGGGTTCGACTGCTAACCTTTGGGAATCCGCTCATTCGCTGCATATGTTCCCTCCCTTGTTTGACGTGCTGCTCCGCCGTTCACGCCCCCTTTACCGCAGCCCCTCTGCCAGACCCTTTTCATCCAGCATCTTCGCTGCAACCTTGAGTTTCGCGAAGACATCTTCTGCCGGCGCTGCTTGGCCCGCGATCAGCCCTAGCGGAGGAAAATCGAAGAGAGGGGTCAACTCGAATTTCCCCCCTGGCTGGTCTCCGAGGAAATCAAGGTTCAGCCCCGGAACCGTGACGACAAACATGGAGCTTGACGTTCCATATTTATCGAGAAGGCGTGCAAGTCTGGGGGATCCTTGCCGCGAGACCTTCCATCGCGTAAGCTTATGCAACTCCTTAAATCTATAGTCGGTCAGAATCAGTGAGGAGCGCACCTGGCCATTTGCTTTCGCAACGACGAGATAGATTTTTCGCTGTGCATAAATCAGAAGCTTTTCAGGATCATCCCCTGGTTGAAAACCTTTCAACGGATTCAGGCTTACGCGAAAGACTTCAAAAGAACGGCCGAGCTGTAGACCCTGCTTCACTTCTTGCGTCGATTCAAACCCGAGCCTCTTGAAGTACTCCTCCTCCTGTGTAGCATCCTTCAATTGAGACTCGCTCAAGTCCGCGGCAGCTCTCGAGGCGGTGAAACGAGCGCACGCCTGCATTTGCAGGATTATGATAGCGCTTAATACGAGAAGACTGGGTTTTACCAACGAGTGCCTAAGCATCTGCTCACCATCATGGTGGAGGTTGGATATAGACATAGTCTCTTGAATGTTCATAACCTTTCGCGGGGTCTCCAGCAAATTCCTCATAGACTTGCCAAAAGAAGTCATCCTCAAAGTGATCGTAGATCTCGACCCATTGCTGTCCCCTAGAATCCACTTTATAGCCTCTGGCGACGAACGAGTGCCTCCCGCCATCGTCCCATTCGATTCCGAAAACAAAGGGCCCATACCTACAGATCTGAGCCTTAACCTCATCCCAGGTGAGAGGGGCATCTGGGGGCAACAGCGTTAGGAAATAGAAGTTGTACCTCCCCAAGACGCTTTCCGGCCAACCTCCTCTGCTGCATGAGTCCCCGTACATCTTATTGCCACAACATTCATTGCGGCCCCCATGATAAATGTCGTTCACGATCTTGCACTGAGACACGGGCTCGCCATCGAACGCAGCAGCCAATTGCTTGCTTCTCTTCCGATGGAACTCCATGACCATTTGAGTGCTTGCCGCCCAACACCAAGCGCCTGTCTCTTGCTTACTTGGTTTAACGACAGGTGAAGATGGTGAAGGTAAGGAAGATGATGAAGATAGTGACAGAAACTTTTGGTCGCATAGCTGGGCAAACGCGGGCACGTAAGCGGACAACAAGAAGGTGACTGCGAGAAAGCCGACCACTGTTCTCATGAGCTTCTCCTCCAAGGCGCAAGGGAAATAGGATCTTCTCGATAACATGGGCTGCTCGAAAAGAAGTGAAGGTTTAGAAAAGCCGGCCGTGGGCGTTGGATACGTCCGAATCGGAATCGGCAGGCTTTGTTCAGGGCGCGCCAATTGTGGAAACTCGGACTCCATCCCTGCCGATCGCAGTCTCCGGCGTCATCGGAGGCACGCTTGGCGTGATCATGAAATGTTGCGATTACCTGGCGGGTGCAATCGGCAGATACAGCAGATTTCGCGACGCGACTGTGGGGCTCGGGCCAGTCCTGTAGAAGACCGGCTTCGGTTTCCTGGCGCCTGTTCGATCGGAAAGGTCGATGGAGAGCAGCTACCCCGGTTCCATTGACGGGCCTCCTCTTGCTGCTGAGACAGTCCCCCTCACCCTTCCCTCTCCCGCTGGGGGAAAGGGCTAGAGGGAAACCGGCCAGCCTCATTGGCCCTGCGACTACGGTTCGGGGACGAAGGCGCATCATAGGCGGAATCCGAACCGATGGCAAGTTCTTTTCTGAGGGGAAAACCCTTATGCCCCCTCGCTCGCCTGAGGATGCTCGAAGGCACCCCCGCCTCACCCCAACCCTCTCCCTGGCCCATTCCATCAGAAAGAGCAACGGGCACCCAGGGAGAGGGAGAAACCATTCGGAAAGTGAGCAAGCCTGATGCCCTGATTAGAAGGGCAGGTGGGCGGGTGATGCGGACTCAGCGAAGCTGCTGAATCACTGAGGAAAAGAAGAGCGGCCCGGCATAAGGACACCCGTTGTAGGCTCCGTGCGGAAGGCTGCGGTTCGTATCTCTCCCGATACAGCGTCTATCCGATCAGATACAGGACAGCAGGCGAGAGGTGCAGGTATTTCAGGGCGGCGGGGCAGAGCAGGCCTCCCCGGCGAGGGTCCGCCGGATCCACTGATACGAGTAATTGGCAAACCCCCTCAGCTCACGTTTAGCGGGAGGTTCAGCGTCCTTTTCGTCGGCGCAGATCTTCAGGATACAGGGCCGGTTCGCCCTTAGGGACGCACGGTACCCGGTAGTCTGGATAGCAGCGCATCGTAGACTGAACGCGCCACGCCCAATACCTGACGCGCCTCCTTCTCTGAAGGTACCTCAGACTCCCCGGGGTACCGAAACTCCCAAGCGAACACCGTCAGATCTCGGGCTGGGTCCACCATGGGCGTGAGCGTCGGCTCAAGGCTCTCGCAAGCTCTTCCGAGTTCGTCCAGATCGTGTGTCTTTCGATACACTCGGCTGTGCGCGGTGAGGAAACCCTTCATGGCCTTCTCGCAGGCTTGCTGGCAGTGGAAAAGAGCGTCTTCGATGAAAGGTGGCGATGCAGCTAGATCGAGTCAGCTCCCCTCAAATCATTTGCAGCTTTCTTGAACCAGGCACGCGCCTCGGCGGCCGTTTCAGGCTGCATAGAGGAGAACGCCTTCCCGTTCAACGGTTGCGGGCAGTGAGGTGATCACGCGGCGTTGGCGTTCAAATTCATCGCACGTCAGGACCAGGATGTCCTTTGGCGCTCCGACACCTGCCAGGACCCGAAACGCAGCCTGATCCCGCCGATAACGCGGAAGGTCAGAGGACTTGACAATGAGAAGAAGGTCGTAGTCGCTGTCTGGCCCAGCCTCGCCACGAGCATGGGAGCCGAACAGATAAATCCGCTCCGTCTGGAACGCCTTCGTCAGTCTCCGTACCATTTCAGTGACCAGAGGATCCCGCTGAAAATCTCGTACCTGAGGCATTTCCCTGTTTCCTAAAGCTGTGGTCAAAGAAACGATGCGACCCATCCTAGCAGGGACTTCGATGAACCTCAAGGCTCTGCGCTGGTACGCCGCGTTCCCGGTCGGATAAAAGGCTCAACCATCTTCCCAGGGTCAGGCTCGGACCGGAGAAAGTGGGTCTAGCTCAGGAGTTGCTTCCTGTGCACTGCTCCACCGTGTGGCAGGGATTCCCGAGAGAGTCGCTCAGGGAATCCTTCTAGACCAGTACCCCCGGTCTGTCAACGAAGCAGAGCGCAGAGGGGCTGACAACGACCTCGACGCTTCTCAGCGGTTCCCCAGGACTCGTCAATGTCCTCTGGACCCTGCCGACGCCGACACACACTCAACGGAGCCACGACTTGACCATGTTTTCCCGATCCCACCAGCACCGACACCCACCCCCGACGACTATTTTCTTGCTGTCGCCCATCTTGCGCGTATGTCAAATCTGACATACACTGTGCCTTGATGGGGTCGGCCGACAGGTCACAGGTCTGGTCGGACGGCGCGGTCAAGAGCCCACCTTTTTCCCCCGCGGCGCGGTTTGACACCGGTGTGTTGCTTCGCCGTTTCCAACGAGGCGAGCAGCCATGAACATATGAACAGAGGAAAGCGGAAGCGTGTCGAGGCGCGTGGATGGCGCATGGGGACCACGAGGGACTTCCTGCGGCTGAGCCCGGAAGAGGCCGCGCTGGTTGAGATGAAGGTGCGCTTGAGTCAGGCACTCAGGGCGCGACGCGAAGCCCGAGGTCACTCGCAAGTCGCCCTGGCCGAGCGCCTGGGGTCGAGTCAGTCCCGTGTGGCCAAGATGGAGGCGGCGGATCAAACCGTCTCCATCGATTTGATGTTG
>Ga0187892_10002159_pt1 | contig 41124 bp, 12 predicted proteins | sample MA1701073metaG_FD_139345 | JGI IMG/M metagenome (GOLD analysis project Ga0187892, IMG submission 139345) | Bio-ooze microbial communities from a basaltic lava cave in the Kipuka Kanohina Cave System on the Island of Hawaii, USA - MA170107-3 metaG ... | reverse complement strand
CTTCGCCGAGGCCACCACATCGCCGTACAATCTCACCCCGGGGCCCCTCAGCCCCCTCCGCGAGGCCGCCGGCACCGGCCCCGAACCCTGGCGCCCCGCCGACGATTTCTTCGGCCTCCCCCGTGACGCCGCCCCCGACGTCGGTGCCTTCGAGCGATGAACATCAGTCGGGCCGGAGATTCCGAAAGTGAGGGGAGCTGCCGCGAACTGACGGGCGGGCGACGGCACAGACGAGTGAGGATTGCGCCGGCGATACGCGCGGGCACGTTCTGCGCCCCGACTCGTCCCACAACTCATCAGCGCTATGGCGATCGCCGCCCGCGGGGCCAAGGCGACGTTGGTGTCGCCCGCAACGACAGCTCGCCGCGGATGTCGGGGGTGCCCGGCCTTAAGCCTGCTGGGGGGGGGCGCCAGGGCGGCGGACGGTTGGTGACGGCAGTGATCGAGAACCGTGGCGATTGAACGGCTCAAGGCCGGTGGTCTCCCCGGTCGTGGCTCCAGGCGCATGGCCGAGGCGCACGCCACGCTCCGGACGCGGACCCTGATCGGGCCCGAGCTCTTACCATCGGCTGATGGCCAGGGACCTGCGGCGTTTTCTTGACAGTCGCGCGAGAACGATCCAAGACTAGCAGTATGGCTCGCTCGATCAATGGCATGGCCGAGAGATTCCGGGCCCGGCTGGAGGAACCAGGGACGATCGTCCTGCCGGGCTGTCACGACGTCCTGAGCGCCCTCCTCTCCCAGGAGGCCGGGTTCGAGGCGATTTTCCTCAGCGGATACGGGGTGGCCGCCAGCTTTCTTGGGAACCCCGACATCGGCCTGACCACGCTCTCGGAGACGGCGCAGCTCGCGCGGCACGTGGTGAATGCGATCAACGTTCCCGCGGTGGTCGACGTCGACAATGGCTACGGGAACGAGGAGAATGTCAGTCGGACGATCTACGAGATGGAGGCGGCCGGCGTCGCCGCGATTCAGCTGGAGGACCAGGTCTCTCCCAAGAGGTGCGGACATGCCGAGGGGAAGAAAGTGCTTCCCCTCGACCTCTACCTCAAGAACCTCGAGGCGGCGCTCCGGGCACGCCAGACGCCGCTGTGTATCGTGGCGCGGACCGATTCGACCGACATGGACGACGCCCTCCGCCGGGCCCGCCGGTACCTGGACGTCGGGGCCGAGGCCGTCATCGTCGATGGCCTTCGGGACCACGACGCGGTGAAGCGCTTCACTCGCGAGGTCCACGGGCACAAGCAGCTCAACCTCATTCTGGGTGGAAAGACGCCGATCCTGACCGCTGACGAGGCGGCCGCGCTTGGATTCAAGATCCTCCTGTACTCCACGCCGGCGCTCTACCTTTCGACTCACGCGATTCAACGGCATCTAGCCGTGCTGCGGGCGACGGGCGACCTGAGCTCGACCGGAGAGGCCAGCGTGACCTTCGGCGCTTTTCAAGGTTTCATCGAGCGTCACTACCGAGACCGCAAATACCTGCGCTAGGGCGGGGGAGTCTCTCCTCCTGAGAGGCTCGTGGCCCGGCGCGGGCCGGGACGAAATGGCTGCAGGAGTCGGGTCGGGGAACCATGGCCGCCTATGGTTGGGGCAAGCGCCGCTGGCTGCTCAGCACGCGGGAGGCGCTGAGCAATCGGCCTCAGCCGCTCTTCGCAGTGCAGCGGTCTGGCGGCCACCGTCCGGTCGGCCATCGAGGTGGTGGGGGTCTCGTCCCTGTCACGACACAGCTTGTCCGTGCTTCCCCCGCAGCGGTAGACTTACTCCATGATGTCTTTCGTGAGCTGCCAAGATCGCGGCGCCCTCGGGCCGTCCGGTGTGCGAGAGCCCGGTTCCGGTGACCGTGTAGCCGTTGGTTGGCGCCGTCGTCGCCCCGCGTCACGGCCCTGATCGAGCAAGCGGTTGCGAAACCTCGGTTCGGCCTCGCCGCGGCCATACACCGCCACCAGCGGCAACGTGGGGAGTCCGGCCCGAGTCACCGACGTCAGCGTCCTCGGCCGGATGGAGGTTGGCGGCCATCATCGCCTGGACTGGACGAGCGAGCCTACGCGCTCGAGTCCGCGGGCGCGGGCGAGCCGGTGCGGCTGACGGAACGTCAGCCACCACGGCGTACGCGGAGCTGTGGCAAGGGGGAATGAACGTGCTCCTCGTCACCCCGTTCCGCCTCCGCGGTGCCGGCGTCGCCACCATGGTCACCCGGCTACAGGCAAGCCTCCGCGAGCGCGGGCACCGCGCTCACCTCCTGGAGCCGGGCGACAGCGACTCCGTGGCGCGACTGCCCGGCAGCCGAGGCGATCACCACGGCATCTACCTACGCAGCCCGCATGTTGAAGGCGCTACACTGAAGAGCTTCGTCGCGTTCTGGCTCTACCTGCCGGTGAGCCTCTTTCGGCTGTGGTGGTTCCTCAAGCGCCAGCACATCGATGTGGTCCACCTGCAGTTCGTGACCCCCTTGGCGCTGTACTTCGCGCTCTTGCGAAAAGTCAGTGGGTGGAAGCTGGTGGCGACGTTCCACGGCAGCGACGCGTACTCTCTGCCTCGTCGTGGCCCGCTCTACCGGACACTCCTGGCGGTCACACTGGCTCAAGTGGATGTGATCACCACCGTGTCGTCGGATCTTCTCCGGGCGGTGACGCGGGTGTACCCCCGGGTCCGTGACCGGAGCCGTTCCATTCTCAACGGGAACCCGGTCGTCGAGCCAACATTGGAGTCCGGAGGCTCCCGCCCAGCCCTGCCCAAGGATTACGTGCTCGCAGTGGGGAGCCTCATCACTCGCAAGGCATACGACGTGCTCGTCACCGCGACCGCGGTGGCCGGCGACGCCGGACACCCCTTTGACGTGGTGATCGTGGGCGGTGGACCGGAAGAAGCCAGCCTGGCCGCCCTGGCCAGTCGGTTGGGCGTGCGCGACCGCATCCATTTCGCCGGCGAGGTCAGTCACGCGGACATCGCGACCCTCTACCGGGGAGCCAAGTTCTTCGTCCACCCGGCTCGCGAGGAAGCGCAGGGCCTCGTGCTGCTGGAGGCGATGTCGTCCGGAACGGCGGTTATTGCCAGCCGCGTGAACGGCATTCCCGAAGTGATCCGAGACGGGGAGACCGGGCTTCTCGTGGAGGCTGACAACGTAAGATCGTTCGCGGCCGCGATGATCCGCCTCGAAGAGGATCAGCAGCTCCGCGCCGCGCTCGCCGCCCGAGGTCAAGCGTACGTGTCGGCCCATCACAACTGGGACCGCTTCGTCGATCGATATCTCGAGGTCTATCGCTCAGTGCTTGGGGCTCCGGAGCAGTGACGATCGTCCAGCTCGTCAAGCGGATCTTGCCGGAGCGCGCGATCCGGAAGCTACGCTGGAGTCGCAACACGCTGGCCTTCTACTGCGATCGCTTGCTGTCGGTGGACAAGGTCGCGTTTGCCCGGGCCCTGGGCGATCTCGGCGTTAGGTCCGGGGACATCCTGGTCGTCCTCAGCTCCCTCGATCAGATGCGATCCATCCGAGCCACGCCCATGGAGCTCATCGATCTCCTCGGTCGGTCGGTTGGCGCTGCAGGTACGGTGGTCATGCCGTCATTCCCGATGAGCGGCCTCTCCCAAGAGCATCTCGACCTCCATCCGTTCTTCGACTGGCGCCGCACTCCGTCCCGGTCGGGGATGCTCACCGAGATATTCCGGCGCACGGCGGGTACCGAGCGAAGTTTGCACCCGACGCACCCGGTAGCCGCCCGCGGGGCAACAGCGGCGTGGCTTACCGAGGGGCATGAGCGCTCGGCCACCCCGTTCGACGAGCACTCCCCCTTTCAGAAGCTGCTCAGCCGGAACGCCAAGGTCCTGACCCTGGGGAGCTTCGATGCAATGCCCTTTCGCCATCTGGCCGACCATCTCCTCCAGGAGCGGATTCCCTATCCCATCTACGGCGACCGCGTTGTCACCGTGCGGCTTCGAGCCAAGGACGGGAGCGAGCGCACGATGACGACCCGCGCGCACAATCCCGACCTCGTCTGTGAGCACCGGATCGTCCTCGAGGCCATGAGCCGAGAAGGCCTCCTCGCCCGCCGCCGGGTCCGGGGTCTCCGGCTATCGCTGTGCTGCGCCCAAGCCTATGTCGATGCCTATCAGCGCTACCACAGCCGGGGGTCGCTTCAGTACTACCTCAAGTCCGAGCGCGGCCGGGTTGATCACCCGCGGCTGGCGGAGAGCCACCGATGAGCGACGACGTGGCCAAGCAGCTCAAGACGATCCTCGTGGACCAGGCGACCTACACACTGCCAGCCGACGAGATTAGCGACGGCATGTCGCTCTACGGGAAAGGACTCGGCCTCAGCTCGCTCGACGTGGTGGCGCTCATCGTGCGACTTGAGGACGAGTTCAACGTGTTCTTCGAGGCCGACGAAGTTGCCTCCAGCGTGCGGACCTTCGGCACCCTCCTCGGCGCCATCCGCCAGAAGCTCGACGCCGCCGACCAACTGGGAGAAAGGCGCTGAGCATGGAGACGCTGTATTCACGCTTGCAGCAGCAAGCCACCCTGTCCTTACGGGAGGTGGCGATCCTCGAGACTGACCGAGCGCTTACCTATGCCGAGCTGCTGGGCCGAACCGATGACGTGGCGGTGCGCCTGCGGCGAGCTGGCACCGAAGCGGGCGACCGAGTGGCGTTGGTGCTCCCCAACGGATCCGAGTTCGTTCAGGCGTTTTTCGCCGTCGCCGCGGTGGGGGGAGTGGCCGTGCCGCTCAATCCCGCGCTCCGGGAGCCGGAACTGGCGGCGTTGATGGAGGACGGGCCCGTGGCGGCGGTGGTGACGGTCAGCGATCTCCGTGATCGCTGCGTCGGCGCCCTCCAGCTGGTCTCGAGCGGAGTGGACGTACCCGTGCTGCTCACCGGCGGTGAGGGCCAAGTGGCTCCGGTGGTCGACTCCGGAACGGAAGCGGGCCCAGCGGCCAGCCCCGGTGATCCGGTGCTGTGCCTGTACTCGTCGGGCAGCACGGGGCGGCCAAAGCGCGTCATTCGAACCCAGGGAAACCTGTTGTGGGAGACGGACCGGTTCACGGCCGCACTCGGTCTCGGCTCGGCCGATCGCGTTTTGGGAGTCGCTCCCTTTTCCCATGTCAACGGGCTCATGCGGAGCATGGTCGCCTCGGTGCTTTCCGGTGCCACACTGGTTCCGCTCGCCCAGTTCGAGCGACGAGCCGTGGGCCGGACGATCCAGGAGCGTCGGGTGACCGTATTCACCGGCGTGCCGTTCATGTTCGCGATGCTCGCGGAGACCCGCTGGCCTCAACCGGTGAGCTTCTCCTCGCTGCGCCTGTGCTTCAGCTCCAGTGCCCCGCTCCCACCGGAGACAATACAGCGGTTCCTCGAGCGCTACGGCGTGCGGGTGCGGCAGCTGTACGGGACGACCGAGACCGGCACGATCGCGCTCGACGGTGCTCCCGAGCCCGCCCCGACGGCGGAATGCCTGGGCGTCGCTCTCGACGGCGTCGAGGTCGATATCTTTTCCGAGGACCGACGTCCGGTGCGCGTGGGCGATTCGGGCGACATCGGGATCCGGAGCCCGGCCGCGACGCGCGAGTACCCGGGGCTGCCGGACCAGAACACGCTCTCGTTCTGGAACGGGTATTTCTTCCCCGGCGACGTCGGCTACAAGGACCCGGCGGGACGCATCTACTTGGTCGGGCGGAAGTCCCTCTTCATTAATCGCGGGGGGTTCAAGGTTAACCCATACGAGATCGAAGCGCTGATTCGCCAACATCCAAAGGTAGCCGATATCGCCGTCATCGGGGTCGACACCGAGTACGGGGATCAGAAGATCAAGGCGGTGGTGGTCCCGCGGGAGCGCTGCGCCGAACTGGAGATCATCGACTTCTGCCGGGAGCAGATGGCCGATTTCAAGGTTCCGAGCATCGTGGAGTTTCGAACCGAGTTGCCCAAGAGCTCCACCGGCAAGCTTCTGAGAAAGGACCTCTGAAGGGCCTTGGCGCCACCAGCAGCCCAGGTCGTCAGCATCATCGTCTGTACGCGGAACCGAGCTGACAAGCTCCAGAACGCGCTGGAGGCAATCCGTGACCTCGAGGTGCCCGCCGATGCCGACTATGAAGTCATTGTCGTGGATAACGGATCGACAGATCCGACCCCGGAGGTCTGCGCACAGATCGCTCCAACCTTTCGGGGCCGCCTGCGTCGGATCTTCCTCGAAACTCCGGGGCTGAGCCGAGCAGGGAACACAGGCTTCGCGGCATGCCGCGGCTCAATCGTCGCGTTTCTCGACGATGACGTCCTGCCCCACAAGGACTGGCTCGTCGTGGTCAGCCGCGAGTTCGGCCAGGATACGCAACTCGGCGCCATCTCCGGTCGCGTCGAGTTGTCCAATCCCGCTGACCTGCCGATGGCGACTCGCCGACACACGGAGCGGATCAACTTCAATTGCGTCGGTCATGCATTCTCGTTGCTGATCGGCTGCAACCTCGCCATCCGCCGTGAGCTCGTAGAGCGCGTTGGTCTGTTTGACCCCGACCTGGGCACCGGAACCCGCTTCGGCTCGGCCGGAGACTCAGACTTCTTTTATCGCGCCTGGAAGGCCGGGGAAAAGCTCGTCTACGTTCCGGCGATGTTCGTCCGGCACGATCACGGGCGCCGCTCACTCGAGGCAAAGCTAAAGGTGAGTCGCGACTACGTGGTCGGCCGAGGAGCCTTCTACGCGAAGCACATCTTGCGGGGCGATCGAGACATCGTCAAGGCGATGTATTGGGAACTGCATGAAGATCGTCGATCGCTCTTCGACCGCGGCGACCCGCTGCGGTGGCGGCACCCCCGGTGGCTGCTCGAGGGCTTCCTGCGCTACACTCTCATGCGAGCCAGCCGTCGCCTCCGGTCAGAGGGTAGAGCGACGACAACCGGTCGCGGAACGACGACCGCTCACGGCTCGGCCTAGCGCCGTCAGATGCGCACGACGAATTCCCAGACGCCGAGCGATTCTGGATCGGCAGTGTGTTCCTTCAAGATGTTTCATGGAATGGTACTGTTATTGACCAGTCTGGCTGCGCTGTTCTTTCTCGTGGCCGCCGTGCGGTTTCTCCCCGTCACCGGCGACAACATGCATCCGGAAGCCGCCAATGTCGTAATCGCTGACCGCTGGGCCCACGGATCTCCCCTCTACGCGGACTATCGCCAGGCACCCTATCTGCTGACCGCGTTCCCGCCCCTCTGGTACGGGGCTCTGGCGCTCGCCGTCAAAGCCGGCGTCAGCGGCGTGGACGCGCTGACCTTGTTCGGCCGCGTCCTCAGCCTGACATCGCTGGTCGGCGTCGCGATCTTGGGATATCGGTGGCACCGGCGCCTCGGTCTCACGCCGGGGCTCGCGCTCTTGACCCCGACGTCCCCGCTGGCCTTTCCAGTGCTCCTGCCGTGGGCCGTCACGGCCAGGCCTGACTTCCCCATGCTCTTCTTCGGTGTGCTCGCCCTCTGGCTGGCCGGACTCGGCGCGGGTGCTACCGCGATCGTGCTGGCGGCTGGCGTGGCGGCGGCGCGTTTCTCGTCAGGCACTCGTCCGTGTCGGTCCCCGCGGCGATCGTGCTTTGGCTCGTGTGGACGGACCGCCGGCGGCATGCCGCGATCTTCTGCTCGACCTGGAGCATCATCGTCTTCTCCGCGCTCCTGGCCCTCGACGTCCACAGCGGCGGGCTCCTGCGGTTCAACCTGTCGGGTCCTCAATTCGGCCACTTCGCTCCACGCTACGCGCACCAGATCCTGCTCAAGTTGGATCACGCCGCCCGGAAACGGGTTCGCGCTGGGGCTGCTGGCCTTTGGCCTATTCGGCTTCCTGTACGCCTGGCGGGGTGACCGCCGAACTCGATTGCTCGGTTTCTACTTCGGGACGTCGCTGATCTTCACCGTGCTGGGCACCACGCGGGCCGGAGCCAATGTGAACCACTACCTGGAGCCGGGGCTCGCGTGGGCCATGCTGCTGCCAGTGGGCATGGACGCGCTGAGGCCCACGTGGCGGGCGGGCTCGGCTTCGAGCACGCTCGTGTGTGTGGTCGTCGTGGTGCTCCTGTTGCCCGCACTCGACCTTCAACGCTGGAACATGCTTGGGGCTCAGCCTCCCGACTTCCGCCGGCTGGCCGACCTTGTTCGCGACCGGCGCGTCTTCACGGACGTCCCGTACGTCGGCGCGCGCAGCCGGAGTCCAGAGCTGCTCGACTCCGTGCCCCACGCGTACATGGAGAAAGCGCAAGCCTGGGACCCAGTCCCCCCCGTGGAGGCGCTCGACGCCAGAGCATACGAGCTCGTGATCCTCCAGCGTCCGATCGACGATGCCCGGTTGGCGACGGCCCGGTACCCCACCCGTCGGTCCCAAGATCCTGAGCGCGATCGTCAGGAATTACGCGTTCTGCTTCGAGTTGGAGACGCAGTTCGTCTACGCTCCGGTTACGGCAGCGCGCGGGAAGGCAGGTCAGGCCGCGTGCCCGGATCGCCCGAGGTAATCTGGTATGCTCCGGCATGTCGAGTCACGACCTGCCACTGAGGATCGCGGGGTCCAGCCCACCCGGACGCCGTCTCATCACCGACGACCAGGTCCGCCGGCGCGCGTTCGCGCCCGTGAGCTCTGGCGACCCTGTCGCGCGGCGCGCACAAGCGCCAGCAACAACGTAGACCGCTTCGCCAAGCGCTCCCCAAGCACGCGGGCCGACCTCAGGCTCGGCACATTATGCCAGAGCCGTGCCCTACCATCCGTTCACCGGAGAATTTCGGCCCAGGCGAGGTCGGCGCTGGCGGCGAGGCCGGAGGCGTTGGCCCCCACCTGAATGGCGAGCCTTGCGTTGCCGAGCGCCATCGTCGGCGTGCCGGTCAATGGCACCCAGCTCAGCCCGTCGTCGACCGAATAGAAGGCCGTGAACACGTTGAGAGCCGGGTCGCGATCGAGGCGCAGGATGAGGTTTCCGGAGTTGGCGAGCGGCCGACGGTCGGTGCGGGTGGCGATGCCCCCGACCTCTGTGAAGAAGCCAACCACGGGGCCCCCCGAGGCGCTGTTGAAGTTCCGCTGGACGTTCACGTACGTGTCATCGTTCTGGTAAGCGATGAGCCCGACCTGCTGGAAGTCCCGAGTCGGGTTGAACGAAGCGATCTTCAGCCGGATGCTGGTCCAGTCAGCCGGCAATTCTTGGAACAGCATGTTCTGCGAATTGTTTGCGGTCTGCCACAGCTCGCCGGGGCCCAGCGGGATCCGGATCCGGCTCGGGTGCGCGCCCTGGTCGTAGTTGATCGCGAGGGCACCGGTTTGCTCAGTGTTGCGGGGAGCGCCGAATGCCGTGCGGGCGACGAAGCTCCAGCCATCGCCCAGGAGGCTGGCCCGGTCCGGATATGTGAATTCGATTCGGCGCGCGTCGGGTGGCGGCGCCGTGTAGGTGAAGCCGCCGCTCACCGTCGCGGTCCCACTGGCCGCGTGAACGCTCACATCCACCGTCCCCGAGCCGGGCGGCGTCGTGGCCACGATCGAGGTCTCGCTTTGCGAAACGAACACCGCCGGCGAGTCACCGAACAGGACGGCGCTCACTCCTACCAGGTTCGTGCCGGTAATCGTGACATCGGTCCCACCCGTGGAGAGGCCACTGCCGGGGGCGATCGACGCGACCGCGGGCGGCGGCGACGGCAGCGCGACGCCGAGGGTGGTGAGACCGCTGAAGGGCGCCACCGTCACCGGGGCCCCCTCGGTGTCCGGATAGAACACGAGCACCTCGGTCGACACTGGGCTGCCATCGGCGGTGGCGCTGGCCCCAATGAAGGTCAGATGGACCGTGTTCGACAGGAGCTGGGCCGCTACGAGCCGTGACTTGCTGCGCGCATAGAGATAGTTTCCGAGGTCGTCCATGAAGATATGCCGGCCTCCGTGCATCTCCAGCCAAGCCGAGCTCTGGTTGATGACGACGCGACGATCGGTGAGAGAGGCGAGCTGATAGTTGATGACATCGTGGGTGAAAACCTGGACCGGGCTCAGGCCCGACCAGTGGAGCCAGGTATAGCGCTCGAGCTGGTCAACGCTCGCCACCACGTTTTGGCCGTGCATTGCGCTCGGCCAGATGAAGTCATTCCGCGGATAGCGAGCGAAATCGATGTACTGCGTCGCGAACAGGAAGAACGTCCGATCGGGCAGACCGGCCCGGCTTCGAACCACGTAGTCGTCGGCGAAAAATAGCGGATGGTCCTCCTGGGGGTGTCGCTTCGGCGGAAGCTCATGGGGCCAGAAGTCGTGGGCGTGGAGCCGCTCAGACCCGTCGCCGGTATAGACCGTGGCGTTGTTGAGCTGGTCGGGGAAGCGGAAGCCCGGCTTCTGGATGGAGGTGATGTAGCGGACCCCGAGGGTGGTCCACAGGTCTTCGCCCGTGTTGTCGCTAAGGTCCCAGTAGTGGGCCACGAAGGATCGGGAGAAAGCGGGGATGGTGTCGGCGCCGCCGTTGCCGGTGCGCCACGCCACGATGGCCGCGAGGTTGGCCAGCCACTTATTGTCGGTGAGCTGGCCGGCGGTGGCGTTCCAGTACATATCCCCGTACTTCACATTGTCGAACGCGTGGGGGGTGATGCGCAGCTTGCCAGCGTTGATGTCCGCGACGACGGCGGCGCGCTCGCCGCTCCCGGGCGGCAGGTGGTTGGTGAACACATACCCGGTCACCTTCCACGGGCCGCCGGCACCGTTGGGGTTGACTGGGCCGGTTAGGGCAGGATCATACAGGTCGCGCACCCGGGCGGCCCAGCCAGGCATGGTGTCGTCCATCTGGACCGCCCAGAACCGCGGATACCCCCGCAGCACGAACGGCTTTCGGGCCGCCCACACCAGGCTGCGCCAGAATAGGTCGTCCACCCCCTGCGCGAACCCGAACCGGTCGGCCTTGAGGTAGTCGAGGGTGCCGAAGTGCACGGCCCGACCGCCGCTGCCACCGTTCGCCAGGATCAAGGCACTGGCCCCCACCCTGGCCAGCACCGTTCCGGTCGACCCCTGCAAGACCGTGGGAGTCACCGATTGCACGACGTTGGCGCTGTCGGGATGGAACGCAAAGACCAGATCGCCGGGCGGATCGCCCAGAAAGCGGCGCTGCAACGCCGTGATGAAGTGAGGGGTAGCCCCCCCCGGGATGACGGCAGCGGGCACCGTGATCCCCGTGGCCGGGCTGCCCAGAGCGCTGCCGCTCGCGCCGAACACTGTCTGGATGTGGCTCTGCTGGCCAATCGCGGGGTCGTCATCGAGGTTGACGAAGCCCGTGCCACCGCTCACCGCGCTGGCAATCGCGGCTTGCCACGCGGCCGACAGGCCCAGCCCTCGGTGGGCGGCCACGATCAGCTGGCGGGCGCCCAGATCCGCGGGCGGCGGCGTCGTTGCGGTATCAATCACCTCGTAGGGTACCTGCAAATGATCGAGATAGAGCTTCGCATAGCGCTGGAACTCCCCGGGGGTGCCGGGCGCCGGGTTATAACCCGTCGAATTGGCCGCGTTGACCAGCGCGGCCGCCGTCAGGTTCTCGGTCGGCCCGCCGGGGGCGGCTGTGACCGAGAAACCACCGGCCAGACTCGCGCTTTGACCGTCGGGGTTGGTCAGGACCAGTGTCCTCGGGCTGATCGCGGCATCCGCGGGGATCGACAGGCTTGCGGTCAGCACGGTCGACGAAGCGATGGTGCAGGTGCTCACGATGACGTCGCCGCCGAAGTCGCAGGTCGCCCCGCTCAACATGTTGCTCCCGGTCACGACGACGGTGAGGCTTTCACCCTGCCCCCCAGTTCCCGGGCTCACTCCAGCCAGCGTCGGTGCCGGCGCCGGCTCGACTGCGAATCCGGACTCGAGGCTCGCACTTTGCCCGTCCGGATTGGTCACCGTAACCGTCCGGGCCCCCAGGGAAGCGGTCAGTGGGATGGTGATCGTTGCCGAGATCAGCGTGGCGTTGCTGACGACGCAGCTCGTCACCGTGATCTGGGCGCCGAACCCGCAGGTCGCGTCGCTCGCGAAATTGCTGCCCGTCAATTGGATGACGAGGGACTCCCCGCGGCGGCCCGACCCTGGGCTCACGCTAATCAACGCGGGCGCGGGCGGCACACCGGGGGTGACGATCTCGACCCACTCGAGCTCCGCGGAGGGCACCATCGCGGCGTAGTCGGCCCCGACCTGGATCGCCAGCCTCGGGTTCGCGAGGGTCTGCGATGGTGATCCCGCGAGCTGGGTCCAGCTCGCCCCGCTATTGACCGAGTAGTACGCGGTAAAGACATTCGTCGAGACGTGTCGATCCAGGCGGACGATCAAGTTTCCGGTATTCGCGAGCGGCCGGCGGTCGGTCCGGGCCGTCCGGCGGGCCGCCTCCGTGAAGAAACCAATCACCGGGCCGCAGGCGGAGCTGTTGAAGTTTCGCTGGACACTGACGTAGGTGTCATCGTCCTGGTAGGCGATCAATCCGACCTGCTGGAAGTTGGCGGTGGGATTGAACGCTCTGATCTTGAGCCGGATGCTCGTCCAGTCGGGCGGCAGGTCGCGGAACAGTGTGTTCTGCGAGTTGTTGAAGCCTTCCCACAGCTCCCCCACGCCCAGGGGGACTCGAATCCGTCCCGGGTGCGCAACTTGGTCGTAGTTGATCGCCAGGGCGCCGGTTTCTTCCGTGTTCCGTGTCCCCCCGCTCGCCGTCCGCGCCAGAAAGTCCCACCCGTTCGCCAGCAGCGCCGCGCGGCCCCCGAAGGTGAAATCTCGATGCGACGTCCCGGGGACGGGCGGCGTCACGCTGAAAACGTCCGCCAGGCTGCCGCTCAGCCCGTCGGGATTCATCACGGTGACGGTCCGCACGCCCACTGTCGCCGACCCGGCTACCGTTATCGTCGCACTGATTTGGGCGGAGCTCATCACGACACACGTCCCCACGGTGATTCCGGCCCCGAAACTGCAGATCGCGCCCGGCAAGAAGTTGGCTCCGGTCACGACGATGGTGGACGTCTGGGCCTGTCCCGCGGAGGTCGGGCTCACCCCGGTCACGACCGGTGGCGGCGGCGGTGGCGTGACCGAAAACGCGGCGGCCAGGGTCGCGGCCTGGCCGTCAGGATTCGTCACGGTGACGGTCCGCGGCCCGAGCGGAGCATCAGCCGCGATCGTCACTCCAGCCGTGGCGCGGGTCGCCTGGGCCACCGTGCACGTGGTCACGGTGATGGAGGCGCCGAAATCGCAGGCCGCTCCGGTCAGGAAGTTCTGGCCGGTGAGCGTCACCGTGAGGGTTTGTCCCTGCCCTCCGGCGTTCGGCGTAGCTCCAAGCAGCTCAGGAGGTAGCGGCAGCGTGACCATGAACGCATCGCCAAGGCTTGAGCCCTGTCCATCCGGGTTGGTCACTATCACGGTCCGCGGTCCGAGGGTCGCGTTCACGTCGATGGTCACGCTCGCCGTCGCCTGCGTGGACGTGGTCACGCAGGCGTTCACCGTGATATCGGCGCCGAAGCTGCAGGTAGCGCCGGCCACGAAATTGCTGCCACTGATCGCGACGGTCAGTGTCTGTCCGCGACTGCCGGAGCTGGGGGTCACTGCGGTCACCGACGGCGGGGGCGCTGGGCCCGCCTGAATGATTTCGACCCACTCCAGGTCGGCCGTTCGCGCCGTCGGCGAGTGGTTCGCGCCCACCTGGACGGCCAGTCGCGGGTTCGTCAGCACCTGAGTCGGCGTCCCCGTGAGCGAGATCCACGTCACGCCATCGTTCACCGAGTAGGCGGCGGCGTAGGTGCTCGTTGGGAGGTCCCGGTCGAGTCGGAGAATCAGATTCGCCGTGTTGGCCAGAGGCCGCCGATCGGTTCGAGTCGTGACGCCAGCGGCCTCCTTGAAAAACCCGACCACGGGCCCTCCCGCCGTCGAGCTGAAGTTGCGCTGCACATTCACATAGGTGTCATCATCCTGATACGCGATGAGGGCAACCTGTTGATAGTCCGCGGTGGGGTTGAAGGCGGCGATCTTCAGGCGAACGCTCGTCCAATCACTCGGCAGATCCCGGAACAGCGTGTTCTGTGAACTATTCAGGGTTTGCCACAGCTCGCCTACGCCCAGCGGGATTCGAATCCGCCCCGGATGGGCGGCCTGGCCGTAATCGATCGCGAGCGCGCCAGTCTGCTCGGTGTTCCGCGTCCCGCCACTCCTGGTTCGCGCAATGAAGTCCCAACCATCGGCGAGCAGCGCGGCCCGAGTCGCGTAGGTGAAGGACAGGCGCGCGCTCACGGTCGCCAGGGAGACGGGCGCGCCGTCTTTGCGGTCGGGACCGGCAGGGCTGACTGTCACCGCCCCGGGGCCGATGGCGGCCGTCTCGGTCGCCATGGGCGGTCGCCGCTCGTTGAACGGGAGGAACACGCTGGTGGTGTCAGTCAGCCCGGTGCTGTCCCGCGCCGTCAGAACGATCTCGTACCCAAACGTCCCCGCCCCATGATGCGTAACCCCAAAACTCCCCCCGCTGCCCGTCGCCATGATCAGCGGATGCACGTGACTGTCGTGGTGCAACAGCACCGTCCACGTCAGCGCCCCCGGCCCCAACACCTCGTCCGCGTCCGTCCCCACCCCCGTGAACCCCACCACGTCCCCCACATACACCCCAACCCCGTCCGCCGGCGTCTCAATCGTCGCGGCCGGCGCCGTGCTCCCCACCGTCACCACCTCCGTCGCCTCCGCCCTCACCCCACTCACCGGATCCGTCACCGTCAGCCGGACCGTGTACGTCGCCACCCCCGCCCCCCCGTACACGTGCACCGGATTCGCCGCCGTCGACGTCCCCCCATCCCCAAATACCCACGCGTACGTCAACTGCCCGCTCGGCGACGATGACCCCCCACTCGAAAACGTCACCGCCAGCGGCGCATACCCCGCCCCCGGCGTCGCCGTGATCCGCGCCACCGGCCCCCCGTACCCAATCCGCACCACCCGCCCCGTGTTGAACTCCACCACGTACACCAGCCCGTCCGGCCCTTCCTCCAGCGCCACCGGCCCCTCCACCCCCGTCGCAAACCCCACGATGCTCTGAAAATTCCCCGCCCCGTTCAGCCCGATCCGCCGTATCGTCCGCGCCGTGTAGTCCCCCACAAACCACGTCCCGTAATACCCCTCCGGATACCGCGCCCCCCCGTAGATCACCCCCCCAATCGCCGCGCTCCCCTGCGCCCGGTCGTACGTGTACAGCGGCGCCGTCAGCTCCCCCAGCCCCTGGCACTGCCCCCCCAACAGCGCCTGATACTCCGGCTGCGCCCCCACCCCCTCGTAGCACGGCCACCCAAAGTTGCGCCCCGGTGGACTCACCCGGTTGAACTCCTCCCAGGTATGCCACCCCACGTCCCCCACGTACACCTCCCCCGTCGCCGGGTGCAGCCCAAATCGATAGGGATTCCGCAGCCCATACGCCCACACCCGCGACCGCACCGAGTCCGGCGCTCCCGCCTCGTAATACGGATTGTCCGCCGGCGCACTCCCGTCCCGGTTCACCCGGATCACCTTCCCCGCATAACTGCTCAGATCCTGCGCCCGCCAGGCCAGCGGATCCACAAAGTTAAACGACGCCCCATCCCCAATGCTGAACACCAGCGTCTCGTCCGCCAAAAATCGGACCGTCCCCACCGTGTGCGACCACCCCTGCGACGGTAAATTGTCCAGAATCACCTCCTCGCTGCCCGCCAACGCTACGTCCGGATTCCCCGGATCCACCACCACCCGCGACAGCCGCGCCGTCTTCGGCCCCGGATCGTTCGAATTTCCCCCCGCCTCCACTGTGTACAGCAAATACACTGCCCCGTTCGTCGCAAACTGCGGATCCACCGCCAGCCCCAGCAGCCCCCGATCCTGATACTGGTTCACCTGCCCCCGGATATCCACAAACGGCGCCGCCAGCAGTCCCCCCCCCTTCACCACCCGCACCACCCCGTCCCGCTGCCACACCAACATCCGCCCGTCCGGCGTCCACGTCACTCCCACCGGCTTGAAGGCCCCCAGCGTCACCACCGTCTCCGCCGTGAAACCCGCGTCCCTGAACACAAATTGCGCGTGAACCGCCGGCGCGAAGACAGTCGCGAGGGTCAGGAACGCCAGCACCACTCGAGCCGCCAGCCGCGATCCCCCTGACCACCTCCGGGGCCGAGATCGCCCACCGCGCCCGCCAATAAGGTGTAAGGTCGTCATCCCGGAGCGGACTCGTATCGTCACGGGTCTACCTCGTGTGGATCCCCGCGCGCCTGCCTACCACAGTCGCCGGGACTCGCTGGACTCCTCGATTTGAGGGAGGATTGCTTCTCGTCGCTTGTGCTACCAGCGGTGGGGACGGAGAGGGCGCCATCGGGATTTCGAATCACTCTCTGTCGGCGAACGCAGCCCGCCGCTCCCCGGGTGGTTCGCGCGACTACGGGTCGGTATCGAACTGGACCACGTCGATACCCTCTCGAGGTGCCTAACATACAACTCTATTCCCAGCCTCTGGCACGCTCATTCGTGACCGGCTCACCAATAGTGTGCCCGCATGTTCGCCGGCGATCGACCCACGGGTCTTGTCGTCAACACGTCGTCCGCGACGCGCCGATGGCGGAAGCGTCGGCTCTCAGCGAACGCTCGCCGAGGCCCGCATTATCGGCCAGCGGAGCCACGACGAGCAACCTCGTCATCGTTTCCACGCTGACGCTGCTGCTAGGCGACCTGCTCACAGATGGTGCCTCCGGCCTCGTCGACTGAGGCATCCACGTCGCCAGCTGTCGCGTAATCGTGGGCGGACACGTGCCAGGATCAGGAGTCCTCCCCCCTCTAGGAATCGGGAAGCTCAACACAACGACCACCCCGCCCCGATCGAGCCCGGAGGCCCCGCACGCCTTGCAAACCGCGTGCCTGCCGACGACCCGAGCTCCGATAGTTGCCTGCCCGCCCGGACAGGTCGTCGTCTGGCGGACCACTCGGCCCTGCTTTTCCCCCCGGGCACCGGTGAACTGGCCCGCCCGCTGGACTCCGAGCCCTCAAGTAGCGGGAAGCGATGGGTCAGCGCGTCGAGGCAGCCCCCCGGCAGAGGCCCTTCCCCTTTAGTGCCCGCAAGCCGGTGATCGGGAGCGCCAGCCAGGCTGAACGGCGAACCGCATCATCAAGAAGGACGCCGACGAGAGGGCGGACGTCGCAAGTCGGACAACGACGGACACGATCCAGCGGGAAGCTGACGGAGCACCGCGGAGGCTGCCACCGGACCCGAGGATCCACCGGAGAGCGAACACCCACGCTTCAGCCGAAGGTCCGGCGGGACTATCGGCGCATCGGACCACCGTATGTCCTCGGCGAGGCGTGACAGACCACCTGCTGCCTCGCTCCCACGCCATCACGTCGACGAGACGGGCTTCCGTCCGGGTCCAATCCCGGCGGGGCACGGAGGCGGGGCTGTGCCCAGAGAGGCTCCTCGAGACCACGCACCTCGTCGGGGTCCGAGCCGAAGAGCCCAAGGCCTACCTGATCGAGGCCACGCGTCGCCCGATCAGCAGCCCGGCGCCCTCCGCCTCCCCACAGCCTCCTGAGTTGACCGGGACGCCCGGGATCGACGCCGACGCGCTGGTCAGCCCTAGGCCTACGGCGAGGCGCTACGGTTCAACCGAGAGGGGAGGGCTCCACCCCTCCGTACTCGGCCCGGACCCGTGGCCTGGCCCGAGAGCATTCGCGGGAAGATACCGGTGTCACTGAAGGATCTCGGCCCACGCAAGGTCCGCGACCGGCGTTCCGCCCGCCGTGTTGGCGCCAATTTGGATGGCGAGCTTCGGGTTGGTCAGCGTCTTGGTGACGCTGCCGGGGACTTGAAACCACGTCTCGCCATCATCGAGCGAGTAGGAACTCGTATAGGTGTTGTTCGATGGGTCCCGATCGAGACGCAGGACCAGGTTTCCGGCGTTCGCGAGCGGAACCATCCCGGCCTTGCCGGGAACCGCTCCACTGTTTTCCACGAAGAGCTCAATCTGGCCGCCATTGACGAACACTCGGTTCACATTGACATAGTTGTTGTCGTCTTGGTAGGCCAGCAACCCGACTTGCTGATAATTTGCGATGGGATTGAAGCTAGCGATCTTCAGGCGGATGCTCGTCCAGTCCGCCGGCAGCGCTCGGAACAGGGTGTTCTGGGAGTTGTTGACGGTCTGCCAGATCTCACCCGACCCGATGGGAATACGGATGGTGCCCGGGTGTACCGTCTGATCGTAATTGACGGCCAGACTTCCGGATTGCTCGGTGTTTCGAGTTCCTCCGGACGGCGTGACGGCCACGAAGCTCCAGCCGGCGCTCAAGAGAGCGGCGCGGCTCGGATACGTGAACTCGAAGCGGCTGGCGCCGGCTGGTACACCGATATAGGTGTACGCGGCGATGAGCGTCGCCGAGCCCCCCGTGGTGTGGACGGTCACATCCACCACCCCGGCGCCCGCCGGCGTAGTGGCCACGATGGACGTCGAGCTCTGGACGGTAAACGTGGCCGGAATCCCGCCAAACTGGACCTCGGTCACCGACGAGAAGTTGGCCCCGGAGATGGTGACCACGGTCTCTCCGTCAGCCGGGCCGCTCGAGGGGGAGATCGACGCTATTGACGGCGGCACCACCGGGAGCGCGACGGTCAACGTCACGGGCCCGGTGAAGGATGGCAGCCCGACCGACACCGCCTCGACGTCCTGATAGAACACCAGGAGCTGAGTCGAGACCGCCGCGCCATCGGCGGTGGTCGATGCACCCGCGAAGGTCAGCTGCAGCGAATCGGCGATCTTCTCAACCGCCAGCAGTGTCGACTTGCTACGGGCGTACAGATAGTCGCCAAGGTCGTCCATGAATATGTGGCGAACGCCATTGGCTTCGAGCCATGCCGAGCTCTCCTGGGTGACAACTTGGCGGTCAGTGAGGCCGGTCAGCTGATAGTTGACGACGTCATGGGTGTAGATTTGAGCCGGGCTGAGTCCCGACCAGTGACGCCACGTATAACGCCGCAGTTGGTCAATGCTCGCCTCCACGCTCTGGGCGTGGTCCCCGCTGGGCCAGATGAAGTCGGGGCGCGGGTACCGAGAGAAGTCGATATATTGTGAGGCAAAGGAGAAGAACGTTCGGGGCGGCAGCCCCGGCCGGCTCCCCACCGTGTAGTCGTCGGCGAAGAAGAACGGGAAGTTTTCATCGGGTCGCGTTTTGGGCGGAAGCTCGTGAGCCCAGAAGTCCTTGGCGTGCAGGCGCTCCGAGCCGTCTCCCGTATAGATCGTGAGGTCATTGAGCTGGTCTGGGAAGCGGACACCCGGCTTCTGGATGGCGGTGATGTAGCGGACCCCGAGGGTGGTCCACAAATCCTCACCCGTGTTGTTGCTGAGGTCCCAGTAGTGAGCGACGAGCGATCGCGAGAAGGCGGGAATGGTGTCGGCGCCGCCGTTGCCGGTCCGCCAGGCGTTGATGGCCGCGAGGTTGGCGAGCCACTGGCTGTCGCTGAGCGGGCCGGTGGCGGCGTTCCAGTACATGTCCCCGTACTTCACGTTGCCGAACGCGTGAGGGGCGACCCGCAGCTTGCCGGCGGTGATGTCGGCGATCATCCCCGCGCGCTCGCCCCCGCCGGGCGGGAGGTTATTGGTGAACACGTAGCCCGTCACCTTCCAGGGACCGCCCGTCCCGTTCGCGTTGACCGGGCCTGTCAGGGCGGGATCGTAGAGATCGCGCACCCGCCCGATCCAGCCCGGCATCGTGTCGTCCATCTGCACGGCCCAGAAGCGCGGATACCCCCGCAGCACAAAAGGCTTGCGGGCGGCCCAGACCAGGCTGCGCCAGAAGAGGTCGTCGAGCCCCTGGACGAAGCCGAACCGGTCGGCCTTCAGATAGTCGAGTGTGCTGAAGTGCACCGCCCGGCCGCCGCCGGTGGCGGTCGCCAGCAGCAAGGGGCTCGCGCCAAGCCGGGCCAGGACGGTCCCGGTCGCCCCCTGCAGGACCGTGGGGGTCGCGGGCTGCACGACGTTGGCGGCGTTGGGATGAAACGCGTAGACCAGGTCGCCGGGCGGATCGCCGAGAAAGCGGCGCTGGAGCGCCGCGATGAAGTGGGGGGTGGCCCCGCCCGGGATGACGGCCGCCGGCACCGTGATGGCGGTGGCCGGACTGCCGAGGACGCTGCCGCTGGCGCCGAACAGCGTCTGCATATGGCTCTGCCGGCCGACGGCGGGGTCGGCGTCGAGGTTGACGAAGCCCGTCCCCGTGCCGACCGCGCTGGCAATGGCGGCTTGCCACGCCGGCGATAGCCCCAGGCCCACGTGCGCGGCCACGATGAGCTGGCGGGCGCCGAGATCAGCGGGGGGCGGACTGATCGCAGTATCGATTACCTCGTAGGGCACCTGCAGATGGTCGAAATAGAGCTTCGCATAGCGCTGGAACTCCCCCGGACTGCCGGGTGCCGGGTTGTACCCGGTCGAGTTGGCCGAGTTGACGAGGACCGCCACGGTCAGGTTCGCGGTGGCGCCTGACGGCGGGACGGTGACCGAGAAGCCATCGACGGCGCTGGACGCCTGGCCGTCGGGATTGGTCACGACTACCGTCCGGGCGCCGAGAGTCGCGTTGGTGGCGATCGAGAGGCTGGCCGTGAGCTGAGTCGCCGAGTCGACGGCGCACGTGCTCACGGTTATACCCGATCCCAAGGCACAACTCGCGCCACTCAGGAAGTTGCTTCCGCTCACCACGACCGACAGGCTTTGCCCCTGGCTCCCCGACACCGGCGTCACGCTGGTAATCGCGGGCGGGGGCGGGGAATTGACGGCGAAGGCGTCGGCCAGACTCGCCGACTGGCCGCCGGGGTTCGTGACCGTGACCGATCGCGAGCCGGGGCTTGCGCCGGCCGAGATCGTCACGTTCGCCGTGAGCTGGGTTCCGGAATTGAACGTGCACGAGCTAACCGTGATCCCGGCTCCGAAGGCACAGGTGGCCCCGGTCAGGAAGTTGGCGCCGCTCAAGACGACGGAGAGCGTTTGACCGGGGAGGCCCGCCGAAGGGTTGACGGTCAGCAGGGACGGCGGGGGCGGCGCGCTGGGCTGGAAGATCTCGACCCACGCGATATCGGCGTTCGGTGTGGTGCCCGCCTCGTTTGCGCCAACCTGGATTCCCAGTCTCGGGTTCGTCAGCGACTTGGTGACCGTGCCCGGGAGCTGGGTCCAGGACGTGCCATCGTTGACAGAATAGAACGCCGTGTACACGTTGGTCGTCGAGTTCCGGTCGAGGCGGAGCACCAGGTTCCCGGTGTTGGACAGCGAGAGCGCACCGACTTTCGTCGGCGTGCCGCTGTTCTCGACAAAGAGCTCCACCTGCGCCGTATTGATGAACCCGCGATTGAGGTCGACGTAGTTGTCGTCATTTTGATACGCCAAGAGCCCGACCTGCTGGTAGTTCGCCACCGGGCTGAACGCGGCGATCTTGAGCCGGATGCTGGTCCAGTCGGCGGGGAGGTCCCGGAAGAGGGTGTTCTGGGAGTTGTTGAGGCCGGCCCACATCTCCCCGGACCCGAGCGGGACTCGAATGCTCCCGGGGTGAGCGGTCTGATCGTAGTTCACGGCGAGCACACCACTCTGCTCGGTGTTGCGGGGGCCCCCGGCCGCGGTCCGAGCCACGAAATCCCAGCTGGCGGCGAGTAGCGCGGCCCGGTCGGCGTACGTGAAGTCGAGGTGGGACGCGCCACCGGAGGCCGGGGTCACGGAGAACGCGTTGGTGAGGGTGGCGGACTGGCCACCGGGATTCGTGACCCCGACGTCGCGCGCGCCCAGCGCGGCGCCGGACGCGATCGTCAGGCTCGCCGTGAGCTGCGTCGAGGACACGAACGCGCACGTGGTCACCGTGATGGAGCTGCCGAAGCTACACGTCGCCCCGCTCAAGAAGTTGCTGCCGGACAGCACGACCGACAGGCTTTGACCCTGACTACCGGAAGTCGGCGAGAGACTGCTCAGGGTCGGCGGCGGCGCCGGCGACGTGACCGTGAAGGGGGTCGAGTTCGAAGCTTGGCCGTCCGGATTGCTGACGATCACCTGGCGAGCGCCCAGCGTGGCGCCCCCGGCAATCGTGATGCTCGCCGTCAGCTGAGTGGCCGTGTTGTACGTGCAGGCGCTGACTGTGATGCCGGCGCCGAAGGTACAGGTGGCCCCGCTCAGGAAGTGCGTACCGGCCAACGCCACCGACAGGATCTCGCCCTGGCCGCCGGCGTTCGGCGTGACACTGGTCAGGGTCGGCGCCGGGGCCGCCGTCACCGTGAACGATGTGGAGTTCGAGGCCTGCCCGTCAGGATTGGTCACGATGACGTCGCGAGGGCCGAGCGGCGCGTTGGCGGCGATCGCGATGCTCGCGGTGAGCTGGCTGGCCGTGTTGTAGGTGCACGCCGTGACCGTGATTCCTGCGCCAAAGGTACAGGTGGCGCCACTCAGGAAGTTGCTGCCGGCCAGCACGATCGACAGAACCTGGCCCTGGCCTCCGGATGTCGGCGTCGCGCTGGTGAGCGCCGGGGCCGCCGGTCCGATCACATCGAATGGAATGAAGTTCGACGTCTGTCCGTCCGGATTGCTCACCGTCACATTGTGAGGGCCCACGGCGGCGTTGCTGGCCACGGCGATGCTCGCCGTCAGCTGAGTAGGCGAGGTGTAGGTGCAGGCCGACACCGTGATGCCGGGGCCGAAGTCGCACGTGGCCCCGCCGACGAAGTTACTCCCGGTCACGACCACCGAGACGCTCTGGCTGCGGACGGCTGAGCCGGGGCTCAGACTGGTCAGCGTCGGGGGCGGGGCGGGAGTGGACTGGAAGATCTCGACCCACGCGAGGTCGGCGGCTGGCGTGGCGGTGGCTAGGTTGGCGCCCACCTGGATGGCCAGCCGCGGGTTGGCCAGGACTTTGGTCACCGTTCCCGGGAGCTGGGTCCAAGAGCCGCCGCCATTGGTCGAGTAGAACGCGGTGAAGGCATTGGAGGTGACGCTGCGGTCCAGTCGGAGGATGAGATTGCCCGAATTGGACAGTGACACCACTCCCGCCTTCCCGGGCACGGACCCGGAATTCTCGACAAAGAGCTCGACCAGAGCGCTGTCCACGAAGCCACGATTGAGGTTGACGTAGTTATCGTCATTCTGATACGCCAGGAGTCCGACTTGCTGATAATTTGCGGTCGGACTGAAGGACACGATTCGCAGCCGAATGCTGGTCCAGTTGGCGGGGAGGTCGCGGAACACGGTATTCTCGGAGTCGTTGGCGCTCTGCCAGATCTCTCCGGGGCCGAGCGGGATTCGGAGGGAGCCCGGGTGCGCCACCTGATCATAGCTCACGGCGAGCGCGCCCGTCTGCTCGGTGTTCCGGGTGCCACCGGAGGCGGTTTTGGCGATGAAGTCCCAGCCGGCACCGAGCAGCGCTGACCGCGTGGTGTATCCGAAATCAAAGTGGGACGGCCCGCTGGCGTTGACGGTGAACCCGTTGGCCAGACCTGCGGGCGGCCCGGTCGGATTCGTCACCGTGACCGTGCGAGCGCCCACAGTCGCGTTGGAGGCGATGGCCAGGGTGGCCGTCAGCCGGGTGACAGAGTTGAAGGCGCAGCTGGAGACGGTGATTCCGGCGCCGAAGCTGCACGTCGCGCCGCTCGCGAAGTTACTGCCGGTGAGAATCACCGAGAGCGCCTGTCCCGGGATCCCCGTCGCCGGATTCGCGGAGGTGAGCGTTGTTCCCGTGCTGTTCACGGTCAAGGTCGACTGGAGCGAGCTGCCGAGGGTCGCGGTAATGCTGACCGAGACCGAAGACGAGACCACCGACGTCGCCACGGTGAACGGTGCGCTGATGCTCCCCGCCGGAACCGTCACGCTTGCCGGGACCTGGGCCGCGGCGTGGTTGCTGCTGAGCGTCACGACCGCGCCGCCGGGAGGCGCGGCGACGGAGAGACTCACCGTTCCGGTGGAGCTTTCACCCCCGATCACCGGGTTCGGATTGAACGTGAGACCGGTGGGGACACGCTGGGTGACCGGAAGGGTGACGCTCTTGGTGTCGGTCAGCCCGCTGCTGTCGGTCGCGGTCAGGATGATTTCATAGGAGTACGTGCCGGCACCGTGATCCACGACCAGGAAGCTTCCGCCCGAGCCAGTCGTCGTGATCACGGGGTGAACGTGGGTGCCGTTGTGGTGAAGGAGCACGGTCCACTCGAGCGAGGCCGGACCCAAGGTCCCGTCGTCCGGATCGCTCGCCGAGCCCTGGAACGCGATCGTATCGCCGGGGGCATACGCGGTCCCGTTCGCGGGCGTCGAGATGGCGGCGGTCGGCGGCTGGCTCCCCACGGTCACGGCGACGGAGGCGGACGAGCTCAGGCTGGCCGGGTCCGTCACCGTCAGGGTCGCGGTGAAAGTCTGGACCCCGCTGACGGTGTACGTGTGAGTCGGGTTCGCAGCGGTGGAGGTCGCGCCGTCGCCGAACTGCCAGGAGTAGGACAGGGTCCCGTTCGGCGACTGCGAGCCACTGCTCGAGAACGATACGGTGAGCGGCGAGTACCCCGCTTCGGGTGTGGCGGACGCGCGAGCGGCCGGCCCGTTGAATCGAATGCGCCCGATCTGGCCGGTGTTGAAAGCGATAAAATAGAGGAACCCATCGGGCCCGACTTCAAGGCTCACCGGACCATTGACGCTGGCGGCGAAGGGAAGGGTGTTCAGGAGGGTCCCGTTGGGGTCGAACACCATCCGGTAGATCCATTGCGTCGTATAGTCAGCGATGAAGAGGTTGCCGTGATACTGGGCCGGATAGACCGTCGCAGTATAGAACGTCCCGCCGATCGCGGTGTTGCCAATAATGGGCCCAAAGCCTTGGGCATGGTTGTAGGTGAGCAACGGCGCGGTCACCGAGCTCGAGGGTACACTCTGGCACTGGGCGAATGTGGACTGATAGTCCGGCTGCGCCAAGTTCCCCTCGTAGCACGGCCAGCCAAAGTTGGCCCCCGCAGTCGCGCGGTTGATCTCCTCCCACGTGTTCCAGCCGACGTCACCGATGTACGGCTCGGCCGTCACCGGGTGGAGGGCGAAGCGAAATGGGTTTCGGAGGCCGAGCGCCCATACCTTGGACCGGATCGAGTTGGTGCCGTCGTAGAAGGGGTTGTTGGCGGGCGCGGTCCCGTCAGGGTTGACCCGAAGAATCTTGCCGCTGTAGCTGTTGAGATCCTGGGCCCGGAGGGCCAGGGGCTCGGGCACGGCGAATTCCGCCCCGTCGCCGACGCTGATGAAGAGCGTCCCGTCCGGCGCGAACCGAACGGTTCCGATGGTGTGGGTCTGCGACTCGGACGGGATGCCGTCGATGATGATGACCTCGCTTGCCGGCAGAGCCACGTCCGGATTGGCCGGATCGACGCTGACCCGGCTGAAGCGGGCAAACTTCGGTCCGCTGTCGTTCTGATTCCCGCCGGTCTCGACGGTGTAGAGCACATAGACCCAACCAGTGTTTTGGAAATCCGGGTCCAGCGCCAACCCGAGAAGCCCGCGATCCATGAACATGTTGACTCGCGTGTGGATGTCGAGGAACGGAGTCGGAAGCAACGCGCCGTTCTTGTAGATGCGAACGATACCCTCGCGCTGCCAGATGAGGATTCGGCCGTCTGGCGCGAAGGTGAGCCCGACCGCGGTGAAGGCCGGCAGTGCGGCGACGGTTTCGACGCTGAAGCCGGGGTCCGAGAACGTCGTCTGGGCGTGAACAGGGCTGACGCCAAGAGCAGTCAGAGCCAGCACGACGAAAGCGGTGACTGCGAGCGACCTGCGTGTGAATGACCACGGTCTGGTCATGGAACCGTCTCCAACCTCTTGACCAACTACCGCCGGGCCGTTATGACCCCCGAAGCTCACTGCTGCGAAAGCGCGGGCTCGATATCGACGGAGAGCCGAGAGCGCAGCCAGCCCGGCCGGTCGACCTTCGACATCGTTGCACGGCCCGAGCGAACCTCGACGCGTGGATTCCCGCCTCGGCAGTGCCAGCGGAGTCCACACTGCAATCGAAGACCTCGCTCTCGGTCAGCGCTGGCCGTCATTGCTCGAGGGTCGGCCGGATTGTCGGCGAACCTCCGAAAGGGACGGCAGCCGCAAGTGTAATACCTCACACCGTGCAAGGGAAGAGCCGGTCGAGCGAAATCCCAGCCGATCCGGTTCAGAAAGCCTTGATCAAGGCGGAGCCTCAATGAGCCAGCCGGCCCCCAACCAACCGGGATGCACTGACAAGGCGACATCCATGAGTGAGCCGAGTGCTACTTTCTCTAACGAAATCGACGTGATACGTGTTGTCGTACTTCGTCATTGCCACGATATCCTGGGGTCAGGCAAGTCGCTCGCCTTGTACCGAGTTCACCTGACCGATCGGCCGAGATTCTGAAGGTGATTAACGATTGTCTCTTCCTGCGCTCAAGATGGATGGCCAAGCTGACACTCCTGTGCCACCCCATAACTAACGGTCACCACCACCGGTTTCACCCGGCGTCGGCTCCCTCTCCCGACCGAAGTACCCGTGATATAAGTATTCCTTGAGTGGAACGAATATTGCGTAGGGGCAGGATGGGCCCGGAGTCCTTAGCACGCAACCTTGAAGGCGAGGTCGCGCAGGGATCCGATGATCGCGGCGAAGAAAAATGGCTGCGAGAGGACCAGCGCGGAGCCTCAAGCCGGAGACGCCGATGAACCAGCACGTATCCGCCACCGCCCTTTCGAAACCGCTATCCAGCACCTGGAACCTGACGGTCGCTGTCCTGGTGAACTCGCTCAACGCCGTGGGCTACTGTACTGATCCGGCGGCGGCCGGCGAGTTTCAGCGCTATCCGAAGCTCTACCTCGATCATGTACAGGTTCCCTACGATGTCATCGACACCGCCACCACGGCTCCCCCCGACCTGTCGCGGTGTCCTCTCATCATCGCCGGCCATTCCGGTCTCGCGCTGTCGCCCGCCTGGCAGAACGCGATCATGACCGCGGTGGGCGCCGGCGTCGGATTCGTCAACCTGGACGCAGACCCGGCCGTCGGCTCGCAGGCGCACATGCAGTCCCTCTTCGGGGCGGGCGGGGCGGTGAACGGGACCCCGGCTAGCTCGATCAGCATCCCCGCCAACGTGCTTCCCGGCGGGACCGACGCGCACTTTATTGCTGGCTGGCAGCGGAAGTTCCGGGGTGACCCGGCCGGGGACATCATCTATCCGTTCCATCCGGGTTCGAACAACGTGCTCCAGACCGTGACGGCGACGGTTCTGTCCGGCGCGACCGGAACCGTGGTGGCCCGCCTGGGGACGGCTCCGTTGATTCTGGCCCGGGCCACTGGCGCCGGGCGCGCCGTGCATCTCGGAACTTACCGCTACTTGAAGGCGGACCGGTTCGGATTCGTCCAAGGCGTCGACGACCTGTTCTGGCGCAGCCTGGTCTGGGCCGCCCGAAAGCCGTTCGTCCTCCGTGGCTATCCGCGGTTCTGGTCGGTGCAGATGGACGACACCATGCCGGGGTGGGGGGTTCGCGTCCGGGACATGTACGACGCGAGCCTGACCGGCCTCCCGAGCGCCAGCGGCACCGGAGGCGCTTGGAAGGTGACCGGCTACGTGTTCACCAGTAACCTCCCCCCGGGCAGCAGCGAGCGCGCGTCGGTGATCGCGGACATCCAGGCCGGCAGGCTTCAGGTATCGCCCCACAGTTTCAACAACGTGAAGTACGGCGACATGTTCTGGAACGGCACGGGCGGCCCGCTCACGGACGGCCAGTGGCTGACGAATCTCTCGGCCATCACCACGTGGAAGCAGGGCCACGGCGGGCCCGACGTGATCCCGTCGTTCTCGCGGTCGTTCGTCGCGCACTACTGGGACGTCAGCGACAACATCGGCCACGACCTCTGGGCCGAGCTGGGCTTCCGGTACGTCACGACCAAGCACAAGCCGGGGGTCCGCTATGCGGACACGATTAACGACGTCACCGCCTACACCGGTGATGGATCGGAGCGGCTCAGGGTACGCTCGTTCTGGGCGTACGAGCTCCCGCCGATCAAGCGAGCCAGCGAGAATTTCCCATTCTTTTTCGCCGACGACCTGGTGATCGGGAGCCGAGCCGGCCTGCCGCCGCGGACCTTTTTTCTGTTCGCTTCCCAGTACATCGATTACGCGCACTACCCCCGGAACGACTACATCTGGCCGAGCGCGACGTACAACCACAGCGTGGCCGCCAGCGTCGATCAGCTCCTCCGGTATACCTGGCGCCACTGGTCCGCCTTGAGTCCAGTCGAGTTGTTCACGCATGACATCATCAACTACCAGCTCTCAACCAGTGGCGATCGGAAGGCTGTGATCTCGCACGCTTCGCAGTGGCTGCGTGATAACGGGGCGCGCCATGTGTTCATGCAAGAGCTGGGCGACTATATGTATGCCCGGAGCAAGTCGATACTGACGCGGGCGGAGCTGTCCGACCGCAACCTGACCTTGACCTTCTCCGGAGCCGCCGCGACCGGCGATGGAGCCCTGATCGACACCCAGGCACTGGTTTTCTACGAGGACACCGAGGGCGTGCCCGTCACGGTGTCCGGATTCGCGGCGCCCACCGCGGTCACGGTGGCCCTACCGGCGCGACCGCCGATCGTGAGCGCGGTCAGCCCGACCAGCGGCCCGTCCGTAGGCGGCACCAGCGTGACCATCACCGGCCAGGATCTGGCCCCGATCACGTCGGTGCTGTTCGGGGGAATCGCCGCCGCCGGTGTCGCCGCGCCGAATTCCGCGACGGTCGTCGCCACGAGTCCGGGCGGATCCGGTACCGTGGACGTGACCGTCATCGCCAGTCAGAACAGCGCGACCCTCACCAGCGGGTTCAGGTATGTCAGTCCCCCACCCACGGCCGGCCACTTCGACTTCACGTATGCGAATCGCACCGCGCTGCTCGCCGACGGCTGGAGCTTTACCGCCAAAACCGCCGGGGGGGGAAGCCGCAACACTGAGCAGATCGATGCGCTGGCGATCTCCTATGATCAGGCCTCGCACCCCGGAATCATTCGGATTCCGGTGCGATCCGGCGAGCTGTGGCAGAACAGCAACAGCGGGCAGAACATGCTCTTCCGCGATCTCCCGGTAACCTGGAAGAGCCTCCGGATCAGGGTGGCCGCATTCAACCCGTTCGCCAACTACCAGCAAGTCGGCCTGCTCGCCTATCAGGACGATGACAATTACGTGAATATCCAGCGCAACTTCAATGACGCTGCTGGCGGCGCGGTCGTCGGCTTCTTCAGCGAGGTGGCCAGCGTCGCGACGCGGACCGATCGACGGCCGCTCGCCAACACCGGAAACCTGATGCTCCGTTTGGACCGCGATCCGGCGACCAACGCCTTCACGGCGCTCTACTCAGTCGACAGCGGCACGAGCTGGGTTCAGCTCACCGGCTCGCCGAGCGTCGCGCTCACCAACCCTCGGCTCGCGATCCAGGTCGGCGCCAACACGGTGGCGGCGACCCCGACGGCGGATCTGGCCTGGGCCGAGACCATCCAGTAGGAGGCCCCGGGCGGCGGCAGGACGTTACCGGTCGCGCCGCTCCCGAGGTTGCTGTCCGGTAGCAGCACGTTCAGGGCTCCCTCCGGGGGCGCCGGCGTTGGACGCCCCGCCGGTGGGTGGCGGCGAGGGCGCCGGGCTTCCCGGTTCGAGGATCTCGACCCAGCTGAGGTCCGCCGCCGGGATCGTGCCTGTGGTGTCCGCGCCCACCTGAATCGCCAAGCGCGGGTTCGTCAGCGCCTTCGTCACGCTTCCCGGTACGGCCGTCCAGCTGACCCCCTCGTTGGTCGAGTAGAACGCCGTGAACGTGTTCGTCGCCGCCGCCCGATCGAGCCGCAGGATCAGGTTCCCGGCGTTGCTCAGCACCACCTGCCCCCCCTTCGCCGCCACCACCCCGCTGGTCTCCCCGAACAGCTCGACCAGCGAGCCTCCCACCCAGCCCCGGTTCAGCAGGACGTAGTTGTTGTCGTCCTGGTACGCCAGGAGCCCGACCTGCTGGTAGTCCGCCACTGGATTGAACGCCGCGATCCTCAGCCGAATGCTCGTCCAGTCACGGGGCAGCGTCCGGAAGAGCGTGTTCTGCGAGTTGTTCAGCGTCTCCCACACCTCGCCCACCCCCAGCGGAATGCGAATCGTCCCCGGATGCGCCCCCTGGTCATAGTTCACCGCGAGGCTCCCCGCTTGCTCAGTGTTCCGCGTCCCGCCCGCGGCCGTCCGCGCGACGAAGTCCCACCCCGCACCCAGCAGCGCGGTGCGATTGGCATACGTGAAGCGGAACGCGGCGCCGATGGCCGTGTTGCTCACGATCAGGGTTCGCTGGATCGATCCGTTCAGCGACGCAGTCACCGTCGCCTCGACGGTCTCGGCCACCACGGACGTCGTCGCGACGAAGCGGGCGGCCGTGCTGTGCGCTGAAACCCTGACGCTCGCCGGTACCTGGACGACGGCATTGTTGCTCGTCAGTGCCACGACGACCCCGCCGGACGGAGCCGGCGCGCTCAGCGTGACCGTTCCCGACGAGAGGGTGCCGCCGGCAACGGTGCTCAGCGCGAACGTGAAACCCGCTACCTTCGGGGGCGGGGTGAGGGTGACCGAGGTCTGCGCCAGGCCGTTGAAGGTCGCCGTCACCGTCACCGCCACCGGCGATGACACCGCCGACGTCGTGATGGCGAACCCTGCGGTCGATGCCCCGGCGGGAACGGTCACGGAGGAGGGAACCTGGAGAAGGGATTTGGCGCTGCTCAGGCTGATGACGGCCCCGCCGGCGGGCGCAGCCTGCGAGAGCGTGACTGATCCAGACGCACTGGTCCCCCCCACGACCGGATTCGGGCTGACGCGTACCGCGGTCACGGTGGGGGCGACTGGCAGGCGAACGCTCTGGCGGTCCGTCAGCCCGCTGGTGTCGGTGGCGGTCAGGGCGATCTCGTACGCAAAGCTCCCCGCGCCGTGATCGACCACCACGAAGCTTCCACCGGCCCCCGTGCGCGTGAGGACGGGATGGACGTGTGTGTTGTGGTGCAGCAGAACGGTCCACTCGAGCGCAGCGGGCCCAAGGGCCCCATCATCCGGGTCCGCCGCCCCCCCCGCGAACACGACCGTGCCACCGATAGAGACTGCCGTGCCGTCAGCAGGGGCCGAGATCGTCGCGACTGGCGGGCGGCTCCCGACCGTCACCGGCACCAAGGTCGAGCCCGTCGCACCGCCCTCGGCGGTCACCGTGAGGGTCACGACGAACGTTCGCACCCCGGTCACGGTGTACGTGTGGCTCGGGTTGGCGGCTGGGGACGGCGATCCGCCGTCCCCAAAGTCCCACTGATAGGTCAGCGCGCCTCCCTCAGGAGCGACCGACCCCGCGCTCGAGAAGGCGACCGTCAGCGGAGAATAACCCGAAGTCGGGGTGGCCGTGGCCCTCGCCACGGGCCCGTTGTATCGAACCCGAACCACGCGGCCGGTGTTGAACTCGACGTAGTACAGCAAGCCGTCGGGCCCCTCCTCGACGGCGACCGGACCCGCCGTGCCCGCCGCGAAGCCCAGGACGCTTTGGAAGTTGCCGCTGGCGTCGAGGACGAGTCGCCGAATCCAGCCAGCCGTGTAGTCGGCGATGAACAGATTCCCGCGATACTGCTCCGGATACACCTGGCCGGTGTAGAACGTCCCGGCCACGGCGGCCGCGCCGACCGCACGGCCGTAGCTGTAGAGTGGCGCCGTCGCCGTCACGGACTGGCACTGGCTCGGGAAGGCATTCCGGTACTCGGGCTGCGGATTCGGGCCCTCCCAGCACGGCCATCCGAAGTTTCTTCCGGCGGATCCCCGATTGACCTCGTCCCAGCTGTTCCAGCCTACGTCGCCGATGTACGGCTCGGCGGTGATCGGGTGAAGCGCGAACCGAAAGGGGTTCCGGAGCCCATAGACCCAGACCCTCGACGGGACGGAGTCGGTACCGTCATAGAAGGGATTTGTCGAGGGCGCGCTGCCGTCCGGCTTGATTCGCAGGATCTTTCCGGATGGGCTGGCGAGATTCTGGGCGCGGAGAGCCCGCGAGTCCGGCTCCGCATACGGCGCTCCATCGCCCACCCCGACGAACAGCGTCCCGTCCGGGGCGAATCGCACCGTGCCGATCGTATGGGCGGTCGCCTCGGAGGGCAGCCCGCCGAGAATCTCGGTCTCGCTGCCCGGCAGCGCGACATTCTGAGTGACGGGGTCGGCTTGGACTCGGGTCAGCCGAGCTGTCTTGGGACCGCTGTCGTTGGGATTCCCTCCGGTTTCGTTGGTGTAGAGCAAGTAGACATGCCCGGAGGTCTGAAAATCGGGATCGACGGCGACCCCCAGAAGCCCGCGATCGCCGTACTGGTTCACCTGACTGCGAATGTCGACGAAGGGCGTGGCGAGTAGGACGCCATCCTTCACGATCCGCACCACCCCATCTCGCTGCCACACGAACATCCGACCGCCGGGTCCTGGGGCGATTCCCACGGGCCGGAAGGGCGCGAGCGTCACGACCGTCTCCGCCGTGAAACCCGGGCTGGCGAAGGTCACCTGAGCCTCGGCGGCCCGCCCCCACGCGCCCAGGATCAGGGAGATCATCCCGATCACCGAGCCCGTTCGCGCTAGTCCGCTCCAAGTCGCCTTCCCTCTCATAGTGCTCTCGCTTTCATAGCAGCCCATCAGCGTCCGACCAGTGGTCCGGCATTCCTCGAGATTGCCGAAGCGCGAGGAGATCCGCCAGCCCGACCGGGGCGCCTTACGAACCTACAGGGTAATCGGACGCGGATGCAAGCAGCTTCTATGCCAGCGAATGGATAGGAGCCGGTAAGCGAGATGAACCCGACCGATATCATGTGAAAGTCGATCCGAAACCGTGGAAGTTGGGCTAGTTGGCCAGCGTCGTCCCATCTCCGTCGAGCAGGAGTGTCGCGAGAAGCCTTGGTCCCTCCGAAACCGGTTGCTGACGGGAGGATGGAGAGGCGACCGGCTGAGCGAGCACGACGGCAGTTGGTCGTCCAGACTGATTGAAGCGTCACGTAGGTGCCGCTGATGAGCAGCGGCTCGCTCCCGATAGCGTGCCGACGCCGCGCCGTGGCATCCGCTCAAGCCGGGCGGCGCCTTGGTGCACTTCTCCGCGATCAAGGGCGTGAGGTCTCGGAGCGATCACCCGTGCGTCCCCACGGGTCCAATCGCGCCGGTCCGCCTGGAGTCGCCTTCCGCCTAGTAGTGTTCTCTGGCTTCATCGGACGCGACATTGTCCTACTCGAGGTCCTACTCGAGCGGCACCAGCAACCGATAGGTCTGGAGTTGCTTGGCAGCCAACGTGGCGCGAAGCGCCTGACCAGTCACGACGGCTGGCTCCAGATCCGTTTCGAGGTGGGTCGTGCGACGCGCAGCCGTCAGTGGCCCTGACCAGTTCAGGGCGACGTCGAGGGGTTGACCGGACAGGTTCCACAGGCGGGCCACCACCCCTTGCCCGATGCCCTCTTCGGCGGGCTTCAGCGCCCACAGGAGGACGTTCGGATCGGAGATGGTGAGGAGCGACACCGTGGTCTCGGGCAGCGCGGCGCCGCCGGTGACGACCTCGGCCACCAGGGGATTCTGATGCTCGAGGGCGAAGCGCATCGCCGCGGTCGCATCGAACGCCCCGTGGGTCGTCAGCGCGAAACGCTGGAGGAAATAGCGATCACCGCCCTGGTTCGGGAACCCGAGCCCTGCTCCGTCGACCTGACCGCCGGCCAGCACCTTGATGAACGGCGTATTGACGTCGAGGGTCGACGACGTGCTCCCGCCGAGCTGCATGAACATCGTGTCAGCGCTGGACAGCGTCACCCCCGCGCCACCGCCGTTCATGGCGGCAAAGTGGTTCAGCGTGAGCCACTCGTACCGCGCGTTGCGCTCCGCGTACTGGCCGCCCTGGGACAGGAGCCGCGCCCGGATGACGGCGCCCACCTCCTCGTGCCAGACGTCAGGAGCCGGCAGCTCGAAGCTGTACGTCCACGTGTAGATTCCGCCGAAGTTCTGCGTGATCTCGTTCTGGATGTCGATTCGCGGCGATCCCCGAAACAGCGTGATCCGCGCCGTGTGGGCTAGCGGATTCGGGGAGGTGGCACGCAGGGTGGCCGACACCGGTCCGGCATCCTCGACGGTGAGGGTTTCGGCGCCGCTGCCGATGACGGCTCCGGCCAGATGGTTGAGGGTGCGTCCATTCCACACGCGGACGAACTCCCGATTGCCGCGGGTCTTGTCGATGAGGCTCGTGATTGCGCCGCTCGACGAGACGGTGGCGCGGTACACGGAGTTCTCGATCACGTTGCCGGTGATCATGGCGGCGCTCCCGAAGGCTTGGCCCGCACCAGCGCGGACCTCGAGGACCTTGTATCCGACGGGCGGCACGTTGGGCGCCAGCACGCGCAACCGTCGTTGCCCGGTTACGACGACCTGTGACGGGACTTCCTGCCCGGTCGCGAGGTCCACGACGTGGACCGGGCCCGCGCCCGAGAACGGAATGTCCGCGACGTCGGACCGCGGCCAGCTGAGCGGGTTGAAGACGAAAAACCGGAGGTTCGTTCCCGAGCGCCTGATCTGACCGGCCAGCGCTGCGGCCGCGTCGGCCTGCAGCCGGTTTACGTATGCCTCGAGATCCCCGGCCACGCGGTACTGCCAGTCCTCGCGCTGCGGCGCCGCCACCGGGCCGTGGGCGTTCCAGTCGTGGTCGTAATAGAAGCCCAGGCTGACCCAGGCGCGGTCGCGCTCGGCCGTTCGGCTCTTCATGAAGCTCGGATCCTCGAGGCTGACCAGCGTCGCCAGCGCCTCCGCGCTGCGCAGCCGCTCGATGGCCCGTCGGACCCGGGCCGACAGTTCGGCCAGGGACGCGGTGTGGACTTCGCGCTCATTGCCGAACGCGACGCCCAGCGACGGGAGCTGGGCACCATACATGGCCTCGAAGTCCTTGAAGAAGTCTTCTTCGTTCGACACGATGACGGTCTGCGACGGGGTGGTGCTCTGCTGAGCGACCGTCACGAACTCCGACGTCATCGTCTGCAGATCGTCCCAGCCCTTTCCGAAGACGCCGTACACATCGTAGGGATAGCGCCCGCGGAAGGCGGTGTCGGTCGTGACGAAGCTCAGGGCCGCGCCTGGGGATCGGGCTTCGGCGTAGCCGCCGATGAACCGGCCATCGGTGAAGGGGGCGCGGTTGACGAACGAGTGCCATTTCATGAGCACTTTGCTGCCGTCCGGCCCGGTCGCCCAGTAGATCTCATACGGGCGGGCGTCCAGGTTTTGGACCATTGAATAGCAGCCACACACGCCCTTCCAGCTGTACTTGGCGCCCGAACCCGCCCACAAGGACGGAAGCCCGTAGGGCAAGGTCTCCTTCTCCATTGACACCGCCATGGTGAGGCGAAGTCCGTACTTCCGCTCGATCTGCCCCGAGTAATACATGCTGCGGAGCACGCCTTCCGTGGGCGTGCCTCCATGGACAGGGACGAGGAAGTTCAGGGGCACGCTGACGTGCCCGTCCCGGATGCGATTGATGAGGCGCTGGAGCTGGGCGGGGGAGCGGGTCTGCTCGTACTCCCACACCCAGATGCTCCCGTCCGCAGCGAACCGGCTCTGATGCTCGGGGGCGTTGCTGGCCGTGCCGTCGGCCAGATCCAGGTAGTAGTCGAGCATCTGCGGAATCGCCACCCGGTACGTGGCCTCGTCTCCGGTCCACATGTAGTCGGTATGATCGTCGTTGGCCAAATACACGCGCTTCGCCAAGATCTCGACCCAGGCGAGATCCGCGACGACGGCGCCACCGGCCAGGTTGGCTCCCACCTGGATGGCCAACCGTGGATTGGTCAGAGGGAATGCCGGGGCCCCGGTCAGCCGCACCCAGCTCGCCCCGTCGTCGGTCGAGTAGGAGGCGGTATAGGTATTGGTGGCCCGGGCCCGGTCCAGCCGGAGAATCAGATTGCCCGTATTGCTGAGGGGGCGCCGGTCCGTCCGCGTCGTGATCCCCCCCACCTCGGTGAAGAACCCGACGACGGGTCCCCCGGCCGCACTGTCGAAGTTCCGCTGCACGTTCACGTACTTGTCGTCGTGCTCGTAGACCAGCAGTCCCACCTGCTGGTGGTCCGCGCGCGGATCGAAGGCCGCGATCTTCAGCCGGACGCTCGTCCAATCCGCCGGGAGGTCGCGGAGGAGGGTGTTCTGCGAGTTGTTGGCGGTCTGCCACAGCTCGCCCGGGCCGAGCGGAATACGGATCACCCCAGGGTGGGCCGCCTGGTCGTAGGAGACGGCCAGCGAGCCCGTCTGCTCGGTGTTGCGCGTCCCCCCTGTCGCCGTCCGGGCCACGAAGCTCCATCCCGTCGCGCGCAAGGTGTTCGCGTCCTGGTGCGCGAACTCGAACCGCGTCAGCGACGCCTGTGACACGATGAATGCGCTGGGCGCGCTCGCCGTCTGCCCCGCCGGCGTCGTCACCGATACGGTTCGCCCCCCGGCGGCGGCGCTCGGGGCGATCACCAAAGACGCGCGAAGCTGGGTGGCGGAGATGAGCGCGCATGCCGTCACCGTGACGCCCGCGCCGAAATTGCACGCGGTGCCGGCCACGAAGCCATTCCCGGTCAGCATCGCCGTGAGCGCCTGCCCTTGGCGCCCGGACGACGGGCTCACCGAGACCAGCGCCAGCCCGGTCGGCGAGCCCACGCGGTGGATCTCGACCCAGGCCAGATCGGCCACAGTGGGGCCACCGGTCTCGTTGTCTCCCACCTGGATCGCCAGCCGCGGATTGGATAGGGTGACCGCTGGGGTCCCGGTCAACTGGACCCAGCTCGCCTCCTGGTCGGTCGAGTAATACGCCGTGTGGGAGTTCGTGGTCCCCACGCGGTCCAGGCGCAGCGTGAGATTCCCCGTGTTGCTGAGGGGGCGCCGGTCGGTGCGGGTCGGCACCCCTGCGACCTCGCTGAAGAATCCGACCACCGGCCCGCCAAACGAGCTGTGGAAATTCCGCTGCACGTTCACGTACTTGTCGTCGTGCTCGTAGACGAGCAGGCCCACCTGCTGGAAGTCCGCCCGTGGAGTGAAGGCCGCGATCCTCAGCCGGACGCTCGTCCAGTCGGTGGGCAGATCATGGAACAGTGTGTTCTGCGAGTTGTTCTTGGCCTGCCAGATCTCGCCGACCCCGAGTGGGATGCGGATTGTCCCGGGATGGGCTGCCTGGTCGTACGAGACCGCGAGGGCGCCACCTTCTTCGGTGTTGCGGGTGCCTCCCGCGGCCGTTCGGGCCAGAAAGTCCCAGCCGTCGGCCAGCAGGGCCGCGCGGTCCGGATAGTTGAAGGTGAAGCGGGTCAGCGCCCCCTGCCCGACCGAGGCGGCCGTCACCGCGAATCCGTTGGGAAGGTTCGCCGTCTGCGCGTTCGGCGTGGTGACCGAGACCGTGCGCGCGCCGACCGTGGCGCTAGCCATGATCGACAGCGTGGCGGCGAGCTGAGTCGATGAGCTGAAGGTACAGGCCGTCACCGTGACGCCCGCGCCGAAATTGCACGCGGTGCCGGCCACGAAGCCATTCCCGGTCAGCATCGCCGTGAGCGCCTGCCCTTGGCGCCCGGACGTCGGGCTCACGGACGTCAGCGTCAGCCCCCCCGATGATCCGGCGCTATGAATCTCGACCCACGCGAGATCGGCGACGATCGGCCCGGTCGCTTCATTGGCGCCGACCTGGATAGCCAGCCGGGGACTGGACAGCGCCAGCGACGGCGTACCCGTCAGCTGCACCCAGCTGACCCCGTCGTCGGTCGAGTAGAACCCTGTGTAGGAGTTCGCTGCGGGCGCGCGGTCCAGTCGAAGAATCAGATTGCCGGTGTTGCTGAGCGGGCGCCGGTCGGTGCGGGTCACGACGCCCGCCGCCTCGGTGAAGAATCCGGCCACCGGCCCGCCCGACGTGCTATTGAAGCTCCGTTGCACGTTCACGTATTTGTCGTCGTGCTCGTAGGCGATCAGCCCGACTTGCTGGTAGTTGGCCCGCGGGTCGAAGGCCGCAATCTTCAAGCGAATGCTCGTCCAGTCAGCGGGCAGGTCGCGAAACGGCGTGTTTTGGGAATTGTTGGCGCTCTGCCACAGCTCGCCCGGCCCGAGCGGGATGCGGATCCGCCCGGGACGCGCCGTCTGGTTGTACGAGATGGCGAGCGATCCCGTCTGCTCCGTGTTCCGGGTTCCTCCCGCGGCCGTGCGCGCCACGAAGGTCCATCCACCGGCCAGCAGTGCGCCCCGATCGGGATAGGTGAAGTCGAAACGCGTCACCGCCGGTGCCGCCGCGGCGGTCGAGAGGCCGCGCGAGGCCACGGCGAGCCTGGGCCGGGCGGGTGGCGCACCGGAGCTGGCCGCGGGCCCGGACGGCGCGGGGGTGATCACCGGCAGCGTCACGCCCGTCGTGGTTGTGAGCCCGCTGCTGTCCGTTGCGCTCAGCGCGATCTCGTAGGACGAGTCCGCTCCGTGATCGGCCACCGAGACGGTGCCCCCCGTGCCCGTCGTCGTGCCAACCAGGTGCACGTGCGCCCCGTGCCGCAGGCGCACGCTCCACTCCAATGCGGCCGACGGGAGCGTCCCGTCTTCCGCATCGACCGCGGACCCCTGGAAGGCCACGATGGCCCCCGGAGACAGAGCGGCCCCCTCGGACGGCCGCTCGATCGTGGCGACGGGGGGATGGCTACCCACTGTGACCGGGACGGATGCCACCGACGTCAGGCCGGCTGCATCCGTCACGCCGAGGGTCGCGGTGAAGATCCGGACCCCCGAGCTCTGATACGTGTGCACCGGGTTCGCGTCGTCGGATGTTGCGCCATCGCCGAAGTCCCAGTCATAGGCCAGCGGGCCGTTGGGCGAGCGCGACCCAGCGCTCGAGAAGGTGACCGTGAGCGGTGAGCGACCGGCATCGGGCGCTGCCGAGGCCTGGGCCACCGGGCCGGTAAACCGGATCCGCCCCACCTGGCCGGTCTCCGACGCGAGATAGTAGAGCTGACCATCCGGGCCAAGCTCGAGCTGGACGGGACCGCCGACGTTCTCGGCAAAGGGCTCCACGCTGAGCGGTTGGCCGTCGGGATCGAGCACCAGCCGCCGAATCCAGCCGCGGGCGTGATCGGCAAAGAACACGTTCCCCCGGTACTGCGCGGGGTACGCTGACTGCTGATACACGGCGCCGGCGATTATCGCGGCCCCTCGTCCGGTCTCGTAGGCATGGATGGGCACGGTGACCGAGGTCGCGGCCAGCCCGCGGCACTCCGGGAACGCCGCTCGAGCATCTGGGTGGACATCGGTGGACTCGTGGCACGGCCAGCCGAAGTTTGCGCCGGCCGGCCCGCTGTTCACCTCTTGCCACTGGCCTCGTCCAGCGTCGAAGACGATGGGCTCCCCGCTGTCCGGGTGGATGGCGAGACCTGAGGGAGTGCGCAGGCCGTAGAACCACACGCGGGACGCGACCGAGTCCGTCCCGTCGGAATACGGATTGTCCGGGGGGGCGGAGCCATCGGGATTGACTCGGAGGAGCTTCCCGCCGTAGTGCGCGAGATCCTGGGCGAGGATGGCGGGGGACCCAGTGGGCCGCGAGTCGCCGCCAGTGCCGAAGGCGACGAGCAGCGTGCCGTCCGGAGCGAAGCGCATCGCCCCCGGCGCGGCTGAAGGAATTGCGTCGAGCACCACGACCTCGCTCTCGGCCAGCGCTACGTCGGGATTGCTCGGATCGGCCGTGACGCGAACCAGCCTCGACATGCTCGGGCCGCCGGCGTCGGAGTTGCCCCCCGGGCCCTGGGCATAGAGGAGGAATACGTGCTGGGTCCGCTGGAAGTCGGGATCGAGCGCGACGCCGCGCAATCCCGCGCCGGAGCGCTCGACGTCCGGGCGGAGGTCGAGGAACGGCGTGGGCAGCAGCACCCCGTTCTTCAGGACCCGGACGACACCCTCACGCTCCCAGACGAACAGGCGGCCGTCAGGAGCGAACGCGAGCCCAGCGCCCGTGGCCGGCGGGAGCCGCGTCAATATCTCGGCCTCGAATCCCGAATCGCTGAACGTGAGGGGGACCTCGACCGACTTCGCGGCCGGCAGGACGAACGTCGCCGCCAACGCCATCGCCAGCACCAGTTTCGATACTGCCGCAGAGGACTGTGCGCGATTGGTCATGCTCGTCGTCGTCCTTCATCGGTCGGATCCGAGGAGTCATCGAGGGACAGCGGGTTCGGTGCCGCGATCCCAGCCCCGGGGCCCCCTGTCGAGCGCCGGGAGAGAATCCGTTCAGGAGCGTGGCCGGTCAGTCCGTGAATCAGGCGGCTGCCCTCAGTGACGATCACGTCAGTTAGCTCGTGCGGTCTCTCCTCGAACGTGAGGACGAGCCTACGATGAGAGGCGTCCCTGGACAGGGCGCGCTTCCCTGTCCACCGGGGCTTGGGAACCATCCTCGGAGACCTCACGCGGCCTCATGCTCGGCCAGGACATACATGACCGAATCATCCGGGTCCAGCGTTCGGTCGGAGGCCGAGAGTCATCAATCTATTATCCGCGTGCCATTATCCGCGTGGTCCTCAGAATCGTTCAGGTTTTCTCGGGCGGCTACCACCCATTGTTCGCTCATCTCCCCACGCCCACCACCCACGCCTACCACGCCCTCGCCCAGCGGCCTCAGGCCCGCCCTGGAGGCCGCTCGCGCTCGCGGGCAGGGGAACACTATGGGCTGACCGGCGCCGTCATATCAGCTTGAATTTCGCCTTGGGTCAACGTCCGGCTGTAGAGCCGCACGTCGTCGATCCGGCCCTGGAAGAACTCCCCGAACACCGCGTCGCCGCCCAGCCTGAGCGGTCCGCTCGACGTCAGGATCGACCCCACCACCCCGCGACTGCCCACCAGGCCCCCGTCGACATACAGGCGGAGCGTGGAGCCGTCATAGGTGGTGGCCAGGTGAGTCCACGTGTTGAGGGCCAGTCCCGTCGTCCCGTACACGCGCTCGTTGGCGCCGTTCGTCAGGTACACCTTCCCCGACGGCGCCGAGTTGGGGCCGGTCGTCGCAAACAACCCATAGACCGACGGAGAGCCCGCCCGCTCCTTCACCAGCACGCCCTGCCAGTCGGTGTTCCGCGTGGGATACACCCAGGCCTCCAGCGTCATCCCCGCCGTGAAATCGAGGGCGGCGCTGTCGTTGATCGTGACCCAGCTG
>Ga0187892_10002158_pt1 | contig 41133 bp, 33 predicted proteins | sample MA1701073metaG_FD_139345 | JGI IMG/M metagenome (GOLD analysis project Ga0187892, IMG submission 139345) | Bio-ooze microbial communities from a basaltic lava cave in the Kipuka Kanohina Cave System on the Island of Hawaii, USA - MA170107-3 metaG ... | reverse complement strand
TCATGCCAACAAGCGGCGGGTCTGCCGCTCCCCAAAGAAGCTCCGCTCCTTCATACTGTCTTCCAAGCTGCCATTCACGTTTGAATAGTCGGCAGTTACATTACTTTTGCGAATGTCAATAACGTGAACTTATCATAAACCAAATTGACAAAATGAAAGAGGCTTGACAGCCCCGCCTCAGAAGCTCCAATGCCAACTGCTACCTGTGCCGCTGCGGTTGACAAGCACGGGTTTGCTCTCCCGGAACTTGTGACGTTGTGAGAATCCCCTCTAAGCTCCGGGCGCTTGGAAGTCTCTTCGGAAAGGCAAGGCATGGTGGGCATTCGTGCATTCGGAGCCGTTCGAGGGCTATTTCGCGCGGCGGCCTGGAATCCAGCCTCGCGGCGGCAGCGTTGGTGCTTTGGGCTCCTGCTGGCCACGAGTTCCGGCTGCGCGATGCACAAGCAGGTGCAGTATTTCGCGGCCACCGACCCCGAAACCGGTCTGACCAATTACTACAAGATGACCGTCACCGGCTCGGGCGGCTTCCCCATGGACTACCACATGCAGGCCGGCTACTTCAGCGCCGCGGCGGTGGACATTCTCCGGGGCTCCATGCCCAAAATACCGACGCTGGACATGCCGATCGAGCATGAGCAGCATTTTCGAGCACTGACCGATCGCTATTACGCCACGCTGCTGCAGGACGCCAAGGATTTGGCTCCCATCACGGACCCGGAGGCGCTTTACCTGAGGGCTTTGGGACGGGTTCAGGCGGCAAGGAAAGAACTCGAGGAGGCCGAGGACAAAAAACGGCGGCTCACCGAGGAACTTAGCGCGACCGAACAGGAGCTAGCGGCCGCCAACGCTGAAGCCACCGCGGCCACCGAGGCCGTCCTCATTGCCGCCGCCGCCAAGGCAGAGGCCGAAGCGCGGCCAGGGGCCTCCGAACCAGAGCGGACGGCGCGGAACCAGGCGATTCAAGCCGCGAACAAACAGTTGGTCGATGCACAAGCACGTGTCGAAATCGCGACCAGGCATCGCCTCAACGCGACGGCCAAGAAACAAAACATTGAATCCGCCATCCAGCGGGCGACGCTCGAAATCGACCGGCACGAGCAGTTCATAACCAAGGTAACTGAAGTGGCAGATGCTCTGTGGGACAAACACCAGCAGGCGGCGTCGAACCCGGAAGTCGCAGCCGCAGAGCCGAGGTCGCCCCAGGAAATCGAAGACCATCTCAAACAGATTGCCCGCCTGGTGTGGTTTGGGAGCTTGTCCGATTCCGACGTGATTTCCGTGGGCATGACCGAAACGACGGATCCCTTCCAATTTCGCAAGCTCGTTTTTTGGGCCTCCGCCAGCAACATCGACTTGAACCAGTTCTCCACTGAGATCGACGGCGTTGTGGATAGCGTGACGCAACTTGCCGGGGCCTTTCGCCAGCAGGCCAAACAGCGCGCCGCAGGGCAGCAGGCCGGCAACCAGGCATTCGGCAGTCTTGTCGCCATGCTTCCGCTGACCCCGGAGCAAAAAGCGGCACTAACCGGCGTGCTGGGCATGATGAACCCACAGCTTGCACCGCCGGCACCGGCAGCGTCGCCGGCATCACCGGCGCCGCCGGCGGCAGGAGAATCGCCATGAATTGCAGACATCAAATCGCATGTTTGGCGCTGGCAACCTGCTGGCTGTTGGCAGGGGGCTGCCAAAACACCATCAAGGTTAAGGTGGAGCGGGTTATGGGCGTTTCATCGCTCAGCCGCAATAGTCACATGGGCCGGCAACTTGACGATACGGTCGACAATCTCACTCGTATCATCGAAAGCTGCCGCGATGCGCGGGCGGCCGCGCAGCGGTTTATCCAACAATTCCCGGAGGACGTTTACCCACCCGGTTCCGCGCCGACGCAGGCGTCCGTCTCTCGCCAACTTGAAAGCTACCAAGCCGCGCTCAATGATATCGAGACCAACGCACGGTTACGACGAACGGAATGCGAAGCCTATTTTGTCGGAAGCGAAGGTCCGCCTCCCGATCCGCGCGCCACCCTGGCCCGGGTCCGCGATTTCTGTGAAACTGCGCGCGCGGATCTGCGGGATTGGCCGCTGCTTCTTAAGAACATGCCCGTAGTTGCGGCGTTAGAGGCCGAATTGCCAACGGATGTGCCGGTTGTCCGGACGCAAAAGGCCGCCGTCGAAGCATCTGATGTCATCATCGATAATGTGACCGTCACGTTGCTCGCGGCTAAGCGGGGTTTTGGCGGCTTTGTGGCCACGGATGTGTATCCGATCAATCCAAGCGACCCGGCCTACGAACTCGTCCTGGGAAGGAGCCGCTTGAGTTCGCAGCCCCTGACACAAGTGTCCGTCGGGGCCAGTGGAGATTCCGCGGTAATGTTGGTGATGGAGCACCCCGGCCAGGTCCGTGTCTATCAAGTGAGCAATGACCCGGCCCAGCTTACGCGGAACATCGGGTTACTCATCAATAAGGCAACCAACGCGGCGGCGAAGTACATGAGCGCCGGCGTGGCGCCCTCGACGCCGTAGCAAGTTAAAGCGAGGAGTCCGAAGATGCCGTGCTTTCAACATCCAGGGTATCAAGAATTGCCCGCGTTACGGATTGGTACGGAGGTTTTCCTGCCCAGCAAACCGAACATGCCGAACACGCCCGTGGCCCTCTATTTTTGGAATGACGAGTCCAAGGGGTGCGAGCAGCATACGACGCCGATGTCGCCGAGCTTCACGTTCACCCACAAGGGCCGACTCACCCGGGAGATTGCGGGCTTTGTCGCCGCAGGCGTCTGTCGGGGTTCAAGCGCCAACAGAGTCCTGTATACTTTTCCAGGCCGGGGCGCGGACGTGAACAATATCTCGCAGGCTAATACGCCAGTCTGTGAATAAGACTGCCCGCGTATTTTTCGAAGAAACGCAAGAACTTAAAGACTAAGGCATCTGCTATTTCCTATGATATAGGATCGTAAGCGTCTCGCCGGCTTTGGCCTAATATGGGCCGGTTAGCAGAGTGGCGCGAGCCACAGTTCGATTCGTTGGGCGAGAAGCCCAGCATTTTTTTATCTTCAAATGAAGAAAGGAGATGACGCAATGGCCAAAAAGCGGGGAAAATCGGGGCGGGCGGTGGAAGGGACGTATGAAGAGCGACCGACGGGGCCGCGGGCGGGTTTCATGGTCGCGGCGGCGACACCTACCGATGGGGCGTGGCAGCCATACGCAGAGGAGTGGGAGGCCGAAACGGCGCTTGGGCCGCGGCACGTGTTCGCTGCCCGGCCTTCCGGTGCGCCGCGGGGTAAGGGACTCGGGTGGCTGCGCGATCTGCCCGACATCCGTGACACCACGCGGCTCAAGCTCGCCCCAAAACCTGAAAGCCGCAAAGAGGCCGAGCCTAAACAGAAGGCCTTCGAGCGCGTGGCCAAGTCGCTGGCCAGCGCCAAGGCGCTGCCCAAGAGCGTCGACAATTGCGAAGATTGCTCGCCGGTCGAGGACCAGGGCGACCTCGGCTCCTGCACGGCCCACGCCGCCGCGGGCATGATCGAGTACATGGAGCGACACGCGACCGGCCAGCACATCGACGCCGCGCGACTGTTCCTTTACAAAGTCACCCGGATGCTGATGGGTTGGGAGGGCGACACGGGCGCGTACTTGCGCACGACCATGAAGGCCCTGGTGCTCTTCGGCATGCCGCCCGAGCAGACCTGGCCGTACAAGATCACTACCTTTGACCGCGAGCCCAGCGCCTTCCTCTATGCCTACGCGGCCAACTACAAGGCCATCCAGTACATGCGTTTGGACCGACCGGACCTTACTCCGCCGGAGACGCTCAAGGAAATCAAGACCGCCCTGGCGAAGCGATTCGTGGTCATGTTCGGCTTCTCCGTCTATAAGTCGCTTGGCTTCGACCCGGACATTCCTTATCCGCACGCGACGGATAAGCTCGACGGCGGGCATGCCGTGCTGGCTGTCGGCTACGACGACAACCGCAAGTGCGTCGGGACCAATCAGCGCGGGGCGCTGAGAATCCGCAACTCCTGGGGTGCCGACTGGGGTGAACAAGGCTATGGCTGGCTGCCTTATGCCTACGTCCTCGATGGGCTGGCCGACGACTTCTGGACCGCCTACCAGCTCAAATGGGTCGACACCGGCAAGTTTGACTAAAGCACGAGCCAAAAAAATCGTACGGAGTTCATTGCACGGGCAAACTTGTTTGCCCGAGTTCTTCGACCACTTACTAGATGTTCTGGCCGAAGAAGAAAGCCGCGGCCATTCGGTCGGCCATCGGCTGATTGGAGAAGATCAGGGGCAACAGGAACTGGACGTCGGTGTGCGGGCAGCGCAGATAATCGGCCATTTGCGTGCGCCACGCGGTATCGAAGCGCATTAGCTCATCCTGCGCGGGAGCGCCTTTTTTCGCGGCCCGAAGCGCCGCATCGGCCACTTCGGCGGCGATCTTCGCCGACCACATGGCTGGGTACAGTCCTTCGTTGCTCGCTGCGGCCACGAAGCCGCCGGCCTCACCGATGACCAGCGTGTGCTTGGCCACGTGCGTTTCCAGGTCCAGCCCCATGCCCGCGGGGCTGGGAAGGACCCGGGCCTTGCCCGCTGAGGGGGAGAGATCCATGGGCACAAGGCCGTGCTGAAGGGCGTTTCTGCAAAGGCCGACCAGAAGCGGCGTAATGCTCGTGGGATCGCCGGCAACGTGCACTCCGATCGCCACGCGCGAGGGCGTCAGGTAGCACAGCCCGAAGCCGCCGCGGCGATCCAAGCCGAGGATGACGGCGACCGCCGTCTTTGTTCCAGCCGGCTTGAGGGGAGCATCAACTTGTGCGCACCAGAATGGAACTTGCGAGGCATCTTTGATCACGCCGATGCGCCGCGGCAAGGGAGAAGCGCCGCCCGTGGCCAACAGCAACATCCGGCCCTCGATAGCGGCAGAGTCGTCGGTTTGGATTGCCACGCATGACTCTTTGATGTGCACTTCGCTTACTTCGCGGCCGTCGAACAACTCCACACCCGCCGAAACGGCGCGGCTTCCCATGGCGTTGGCTAGGGCGTTTCGATCAATCAGGTAGCCAGCGATGTCGCGGATTTTCGGCTCGGTTTTTTTTGTGAAATCGGCCGTGTGGAAGGTGACTTCGTGAAAGGCCGCGTCCAGAAGCGGCTTGGTCACAACCCCCAGCTCCGTCAGCAGGGAGGCCGCCCGGGTATTCAGCCAGAACATCGCCCCGGCGCCGCGCGGGTGCCGGGCTAGATCAACGAGCGCGACGCGATGCCTCGATTCGGCAAGCATCGTGGCCGCCGTGGCGCCCGCCGGACCGGCCCCGACAATCACGACATCCCATCGTTCGTCACGCACGCCCGCACGTTCTCCTCGACCCGGCCGTTACGGTACTCTGAGGATGCTGTTGTGAGCAAGGCAAGGTTTTCCCGCCGGGAGCGGTATCGGTGCGGGATAGGGCCGCCGTTTGAAGAACGCCGTGAGCCGTAGTAGCCTCTGGCGATGCCGGTGCTGCGGCATGGGATTGATCTGGTGGAGTGCTCTCGAATTGCCGATGTGCTGAGCCGGCATGGCGCTCGCTTCCTGGATCGGGTCCTTACGCCCTCGGAACAAGAAAGGGCTAAGGCCTACCGCGACGCGGTCCCCTTCGTCGCCGGCCGCTGGGCCGCCAAGGAAGCCATCCTGAAGATGATCGGCACGGGGTGGAGAGGTAAGATCTCCTGGACCGATATTGAAATCCTCTCCGATCCTCTGGGCCAACCCTTGGTCCGGCTGACTGGAGAGGTCCAACGAATCGCCGCCGCCCGGGGAGTTTCAAACGTGCTTCTATCCATCACTCATACGCAACAGCACGCGGCCGCATCGGCAATCGGGATTGGACCCTGATTCGCGGTTACATCGCCTGTGCCGCAGGACGGCAATCAGGTCGAAGGTATCTCCGCAAGTGTTCGAGCATGATCCGGTCGCTTTCCTCGTGTTCGTCACGGATGACGGCCAGGCGGCGCTGCCTTTCTCTTCCGGCAGCTCGCGGAGGGCCCGCTAGGCGCGGGTCATAAGCTCCTCGACTTCCCGCCAGCGTTCATCGGGGGTCATTTGCCGATAAGCCTCGATTTTGGATTGGCTCAGCATGCGGTCCGGCTTCTAGGTTGCGTCAATCATCCCTTTCTCACTTTCTCGGCTCGACCATAGTAGAGTGCCGTTGTCGTGGTTCCACCGATTTGCTAGACTGCCATCGCGGAGGAACCAGCGGCCGTTGGTGGAATCGCCACCAAAGGTTTTCCGCGCATCGGCCCTCCGTGTGGAACTTCTGGGTTCGACGCCCAAAGCACGGCTTGTCCACCGGGGCCAGCGGTTGACGCAACAGACGGCCGGCCATGCAGGCATAAGACCTCCGCCGGCCCTCTGAGGCCCCCGTGGATGGGTCGGACTCAAAGTGGAGGACGAAGCCATGCAATATCTTCTTTATGTTCTCTTGGTCACCGCGGCTGTGGCCGGAGCTTACACTTTGCTGATCGTCAAGCGAGTCGTACACGATTACGAAACAGGGTTGTTCTACCGCAACGGGCGATTTGTCGGTCAGGTGGGCTCCGGCGCTCATCGCATCTGGCGAATGTGGTCGGAGTTGGCCGTCGTCGACACCCGACGAACGATCACCACGGTGCCGGGGCAGGAACTACTCAGCGCCGACCACGTTGGATTGAAGATCAGTCTTGCGGTCGGCTATCAGGTCACCGATCCCGAGAAGGCCGTCCATCAAGTCGCGGATTATCGTGAGGCGCTCTACACGGCCGTTCAATTGGCCCTACGGTCGGCTGTGGCCGCCAGGAACATCGACGAATTGCTCGACGGGCGAACCAAAATCGGAGGCGAATTGCTGGAGGCCGTGGCCCCGCGAATGGAGGCGATCGGGCTGAAAGTCCATTCCATCGACGTCAAAGACGTCATGTTCCCCGGCGAGCTCAAGAAGATTTTCGGCGAAGTGGTCAAGGCCCAGAAGGAGGGGCAGGCGGCGATGGAACGTGTCCGGGCCGAGACGGCTTCATTGCGCAACCTTGCCAACGCGGCCAAGCTTCTTGAAAGCAACCCGAACTTGCTGAGCCTGCGGGTTTTGCAGACCATCGCCGCCCTGGGAGCTACGCCGGGCAACAGCGTTGTGTTCGGCACGCCGCAGAATTTCGTGCCCCTGCCGGCCACGTCGGGCAACCATAGCGACAACGCCGACGTGAGACCCGCCGCTTCCAAAAAACGCCGTCGCCGTTGAGTGTTGGGCTCAATAAGGTCGAAAGATCTCGGCCTTTTTTGTGCTTTTCCGGTGTGAAAAGTCGGCGCGGGAACGACAACTCACAATGACCCCTTGTTAAACAGGCCGAGTCGAGCCGCGACAGTCAGCTTTGATGGATCGCAATACAGCGCTATGATCATCGTCCTGGTCGTTCGCGGCGGCCGAATGAGAACAACGAGTGACGGCTATTCTCGCCAATCCAACTAGCCAGGGTGTCGGCGCGGCCTGTCGCATCCGGGTTTTGCCCGACGTGCTGGTCCGCAAGATCGCCGCCGGTGAAGTCGTGGAGCGGCCGGCCAGCGTGGTCAAAGAGCTGATCGAGAATTCCATCGACGCGGGGGCGACGCGGATTGCTCTAACCCTCGAAGACGGCGGGCGTCAACTGATTCGCGTGGCCGACGACGGCTGCGGCATGTGGCCCGACGAGTTGCGTCTGGCGGTCGTCCCCCACGCGACGAGCAAGGTGGCCTCGGAGGACGATTTGTATGCAATCGCCACGCTCGGCTTTCGCGGCGAGGCCCTGGCGAGCCTTTCGTCGGTAAGCAAACTTCGGATCGTCTCCCGGCCCGGCGAGGCCTCGGAAGGCCACGAAATCCGCGTGGCGGGCGAGCAGGTCGAGTGTTGTCAGGCAGCCGGTTCGCCGCCGGGGACGACGGTCGAAGTTCGTGATTTGTTTTTCAACGTGCCCGCCCGGCGGAAGTTTCTCCGGGCGGCGTCAACGGAAGTCGGTCACATCAATGAGCAATTCGCACGCCTGGCCATCGCTCATCCCGCAATCGGGTTTGAGCTGACCAACAACGGCCGGATCACGCAGAACCTGCCGGCCGGCCAAAGCCGCGTGGAGCGGATCGGGCGCTTGTTCGGGCCTGAGTTGGCCGGGGCGCTTCTTCGGGTCGAGCGACAGGAGCGTGGCACTCGTCTCGAGGCCTACGCCGCTCCGCCGGCGCAATCGCGAGCCACGCCGCAGTGGCAGTACGCGTTCGTCAACGGGCGTTACGTTCGCGACCGATTTGTGCAGCACGCCCTCAAGGAGGCCTATCGCGGCTTGATGGAGCCGGACCGTCATGGGGTGGTCTTTCTGTTTCTTCAGATCGACCCGCGCGAGGTGGACGTCAACGTTCATCCCACCAAGATCGAAGTGCGCTGGGCCGACGCCCATTTGATTCACTCGCAGGTGCTCAGCGCCTTGCGGGAGACCTTCCAGCGCAGCGACCTTCGGCCGGGCCTGCGCACGGACCGGGCGGCCGTGGCGGTTTCCGAAGAAGAGCAGCAACGGTTGCGGGCCGAATTCGCCGCCATGATGAAAGCGGCCACGCCGATGATCGGCGAGCCGCGGCCGCCGGCCCTCCCGGCGGGATCGCCGGGCACTGACCCGTTGGATGTCTGGAAACGGCTCTACGGCGATGCGAGGGCGTCCGGCGACGGCCCACAGGCGGAACCCGGTCAGGCGATGCCGACCTACGCTATTCCAGCGAATGTCTCTGCGACCGAAGTGGATACCTTCGGGCAAGTTCGAGCCGCGCTCCCGGCGGCCATTCCATCTCCTTGGCCGCCCGCGAGTGCGGCGGCGTGTCCGTCGGCCGGTCGGGAAGGCGTTGTCGGCCGGCCGCGGGCGATCCAAATGCACAACCTCTATCTGGTAGTGGAGGAGCAGGAGGGCATCGTCATCATTGATCAGCACGCGTTGCACGAGCGCGTCCTGTACGAGCAATTGAGCGCCCGAATCACCCAGGGGCCGCTGGAGTCCCAGCGGCTGCTGCTGCCAGAGACGCTACGCGTCGGCCCGCCACAGATGGCCCTGCTCGAAACCCGCGCCGATCTGCTGCAGCGATTGGGCATTGAGGTGACGCCGTTTGGCACTGATACGGTTGCCGTCCATACCTTTCCCACGGTCTTGAAGGACACGCAGGTGGTCGGTTTCCTGCGCGATCTGCTCGACCGGCTGGCTCAGTTCGACGCGGGAGCCGACACCGAAGCGGTGATCCATGAGGTTCTCGACATGGCCGCCTGCAAAGCCGCCGTCAAAGCCGGCGACCGCCTGACCGATGCGGAGATCGAGGTTCTGGTGGCCCAGCGGCATTTGATCGACAAGGCCACGAGTTGCCCCCATGGCCGGCCGACCATGCTGCGACTCACGAAAGCCGACCTCAATCGCCAGTTCAAGCGGACATAATCGTCGGTGGCCAGAAGCCGAATCCACCTCAGGAACAGCAGTGCGTTGCTTAGCGCTTCGCGGGACCGACGTTGCGCTTAAGCCACCGTTCGACTTCGGCCGGCTTAAAGCCCCAAGGACCTTGCTTGCCCGCGTAGGCAATTCGGCCTTGGGAGTCGACAACAAACATCCGCTCCGGCCAGGCGGCGTAGGCGGTGTCCACTTTGTTGTCGATATCATCGACCACGCAGGGCATTTCCAGGCCCATCGAGCTGCAACACTTCTGCGCCGCGGCCTGTCGCTCCGCCCAGGTTCGTGGTTGTGCAAAGGCGATGCCCTCTTGCTCGTTGGAGGGCATGGGCCATTCGTCGGTGGGGTGGGCCTCGCGGATGTAGACGAACAGGAAAGCAACGCGGTCGCGGTAGTTCTCATACGTTCGCTGAAGGGCGTCACCCTGACGCCGAAAGGGCGGTCAGGTAAAGCTGCCGAAGATCAACACGAGCGGACGACCGTCAAAGGTGGAGCGTGTCAGCGTAGCCGCACCATCGCGTGTCTTGAGGGTGAAATCGGGTGCAACCTCGCCGATACCAGGTGGGGTCCGTGTCATCAAGGCCCTGGTGTGTTCCCAATTGGGAGGACGCTGGTCCGCGGGCGAGCGATCCATTCGGCGGATCATCCGCGCCGCGGGATCCCGCGAGACGCAACCGGCCAGCGTCGATCCGCCAATCGTCACGATTGCCGCCGCGAAGCGAAAACTCATAACCATGATGGTAGCAAAGGCGGGGCCCACGTCCAGGGTCCGACGCATTCAAGGATTCAAGGGTTTGGCGGGTTCAACGGTCCGGGCGGGAGGATGGTAATTCAAGAATCGTTGCAATCCCTCCAGTCCGTGACAGGAGGAACACAGATTGGGCGCCTCGTACGGCCGGATCATGGGCTTCATGGCTCGAAGAATCTCTCGGGCGGGCGGTGCATCGAGAATCTCGAATCCTCCGCCCGGCGATCGGCCATGGGGCAAATGACAGGTGTTGCAGTCAATCCGCCCGCAAACGGCGCCGGCACCATTCGACAGGGGCATGAAGCCGGAAGAATCCGGCTCCTGAGGATTACACATCGGCAGAGCGGGATGCTCACGCATAACGATCGATCGAGCGCCGCCGCCTCCACCGTGGCAACCCGTGCAGTATCTCGACGCGGCATCTTTGTCGGTCGCGTTCGTTGGGGCCATCCACATGCCCGCGGTGGCGGTTACTCCCGGAGGAGCGTGGACAACGTGACAGGGGCCGCAAAACTCGTCGCCGTGTGCAAACCGGCGCATGTTCGCTGGATGATGGAGGCTGATTTCGACGCTCTTGGCCTCTTCGTGGCACTCGAAACAAAGCGCCGTTCCGCTCGTAGTCTCATTGGGGGTTCTTAGGAGATCAGAAGACTTGCGGCCGTCAGCGTGGACATCGTGGCAGGTCGCGCAAGTAACCAGACCCTCGGGGTGCAGCACCTGACGCACCGGCGTTGTCGCCAGAACAGAGCCCGTTTGGTGGCAAGAGAGACATAGGCCTTCGGGACTTGGCGGTGAAGAACTCGTGACGATCCAAAGAGCCGGCCCCAGCGCCCCGTGTGTTGCGTGGCAGAAGCCGCAGGTGCCGGCCTCCGTCGCCGATTGGCCGCGGGCGTTGAAGTTCTGCGCGCGCTTGGTGAAGTCATGCGGGCTGCCGAGGGCCTCCCTTTGGTCAGCGTGGCATTGCAGACACAAGCCGCTGTCGGGCATCGAATCGGCCAGCAGATATCGCCCGGGCTCCGCGCCGTGCGTCTTGTGGCAGGAAGAACACACCAGCTTGTTGCCGGTACCAATCGTCGTGCCCAGCGAACGCAGGGCGGAAAGCTGTCCGGGGACAAGCCGTTTTTCCAGCGGGTGATCGAAGCTCGAGGGCTCTTCAAATAATTGAGCGTCGATGCGCTCGTGACACGACAGGCAGAGTCGGTTTGTGGTCGTGTTTACAACCAGCAGGCTTTCCTTTCCCGTACCATGTGCGTGGTGACACGTGAGGCAGGTGATTTCGGCCGACCTCGTATTCGCGTGGCCCTTTGGGCCGAGCAGCTCATCTGGGACCGGCACATTCATGGTGCCCAACGAATGCATGCCCGACGTAGGCCCGCCGCTCATTCCCGCGTGGCAACGCACGCAAAGCTCATGCGCCCCACTCTGGACACGAAGAAAGACTGCATCGCGGAGGATGTTACCCGTATCGGGCCGCTGGTGGGCCGCGTGGCACGTCCGGCAGGCGATTTCCCCTTTCGGCAGCGGCCAATCCGCGGATACGCTCATCGTCTCCGGCGGCCGAATTCCCGAACCGTGCCCGTGTTCTCGCCAGACCGTGTGCCGTGAATCCACCACCGAACCATCGTGGCAAGACAAACAACTCTCCGAACGACTGACATAAGGGTGCTCGGGTGAGTCGGCGGGTCGGCCCATCAGCGACGAACGGGTTCCCCCGGTGAAAGCGGGGAGCCATTCAAAATGACAGTAGAGGCAGTCTCGGCGCTGCGTGGTAGCCGAAGGGTGAGGCGATGGCATGGTCGGATTCCCGCTTTTTTCATGGCAGGTGATTCGAAACTTCCGTACGCGATGGGCGGCCATCTCCACGACATACAGATCGCCCTTGGAGTCCAGGACGATTCCGGTCGGCGTTTCGAGCCTCAACGGTTGCCCTGCGTCGTCCCGTACGATATCCAGCAAGAGGCCGGCTGGGGTGAAGACCTGCACGACAGTGAGTGTACCGTCGGCAACCCAGACGTTTCCTCCGGCGTCAAGAGCGATGCCCTTGGGACGATAGAGCTGGCCGGCCTCGGCCCCCAATTGACCCAGTGAGGGGCGGGGAGTTCCCTCGGGCGCAAGAGTTGCCACGCGGGCGTTGAGAACATCGGTTACGAACACGTCATCCTTGGCACCCAGTGCAATCATGAACGGATAGTGGAATTGTCCGTGCTGGTCGCCCTGGGAACCCACGCTCGTCCAAAGGCCGGTGGCTACCTCGAAGCGAAGCAAGCGGTGGCGGTTATTATCCACCAGCCAAGCCCGGGTGCCGTCGGATGACACCGCAATGTCGGTAATATCCACGCGGCCGTCGTTTTCCGGTCCGCCGGGATCCAGCACCCGTTCCAGGGCACCATCGGGCGATCGAACGAGAACGCGGCCGCGGCCGGTATCGGCCACCCAGAGTCGGTCCGCCCCGTCTGCCCTGGCGCTGATCGGTTTTGACAGAGTTTCGTCGCCGATCTTACGGATTTCGCCGATCCAGGAGCCGTCCGGGCCAAACTCGATGAGGCGGTCGTTGGCCCCATCGACTACAAACACGCGGCCGTCCGGCGCCACGGCCACGGCCGTGGGCAGGTACAGGGGGTTATTCGCGGGGCCAACAAAGGTCAGAACGGGTTCCGCTTGAAAACGTGTTTGTGCGCAGGCGATGGGAGGCGTCGTGCCCTCGGGCAAAAACAGGAAAGCACATATCGCCCAGGTCACGCGGGAACGCATTCCCGCTCGCATGCGGGTACGAGAAAGGATTCGCGCACCAGCGATTCTCACATCCGGGATTCTCGCGCCAGCGATGCCCGCTCCGGCAATTCTCGCACTAGCGGAAGCCTGAGGCGGGCGTGTATCTACCAGCCGTGGCATGAAGCGCAAAACTCCTTTGACGGCCGTCGAAGCGCAAGCTCCCGCTGGTCGGAGGTGAAATCCCCGGCACCGGCGGCTAGCACGCAAGCCTCGGTGAAAACGCCGCGTTGGTGTGGATTATGGCAGGTCGAACACACGATCCGCTGCTGGGGATCCAACGGCAACAGGGGGCTGCGCAGGTCCCGGGCGCCCCTGTTCTGTTGGAGACCTCGTAGCCGCGCGGCTATCGAAGGGGTCGGCGTGGAACCAAGATGTCCCGGATCAAAGTAATCCACGTGCATCGAGTGGCAGGCCAGGCACAGCGTGGGTTCGGGGCTGCGAAGCCGAGGCGAGCCTGTACGCGAACACGGGTCGTGGGGCAATGCCTGCTCATGGCAGTGCAGGCAGGCGCGTTCCACGACGGCTTGATTGGAATCCAGCATTTGGTGCGGATTGTAACGGGCATGTTGCGTTTCCACGTGGCAGTTCGCGCAAAAAGCCAAGGGCCGAGCGGGGTTGAAGGCGCGCAAGAATTCCGGGTTGGCGCCCGGCCGGCCGTGGGCGTTTTTGCAGGCCCGGACAATCTCATGACAGGTCACACAGCCGAGTTTCCCATCGGGCGCCGGCCAGCTTTCCGGTTGCCTGATCGCCTCGCCGGTAAACGAGCGGCCTATGGGGTGTCGCTCGGCTACCGTCTTTTGGCCGTCGTGGCAGCTCAAGCACAGTGCGTCGATGGCACTTAGCGGGACCGGCTTCAGTTGGCCGTCCTCGGATGCGTGGCAAGCCGTGCAGCCCGCTTGGGTCCAATGCGGATTTGATGCGTCGGTGCTGGTCGCCCCTAATGCAGCCAACGAGATCACCGCTGCGATCGTCGCTAGCGTGATCGAGAACATCGCCGCAGCTTGCAGCCTGGCAAACTTCAGCGCACGCCGCGGAATGCGGCGCCGGTGTTTTTTTGTCCTGGACGAATTATGGTCGCTCATGTATTTGAAGGGCGGCGATCATTCGCAACGACTGTCGATTCAATAAGTCAGCAACGATGACGCCGTCCGACGCGATTTCCGTCTCCCGGTGCATGCGGGCCAGCGCATGACTCGTCGCCGAAGAACTCAACGTGGCCAGCCCGCCCGGCAATGTGAAGCGTTCGCCGCCAGGGTTGCCACCTTCGCCGCCGACCTCGGCCACGAATTGCCCGTCGCGATCAAAAACAACGATCGACTGCCGCCCGGCGTCCGCCACGAAGAGCAGGCCATCCAATGTGCAGGCAATTTGCATGGGGCGAATCAACTCGCCCTCGGCTCGCCCTTGCCGGCCGATCGACGCCAGCCAGACGCCGTCCGCGTCGACTCGATGCACGACGCCGCGCAGAGCGTCCGCGATGTACAGCACGCCATCCGACATAGCCAAACCGGTGGGCATGCCAGGTGCGACTGCTTTTTCCGAGGTCTCCAAGGGAGTGATCCATTGATCCGCCGACGTATCGTAGCGGTGGATTCGTCCGGTGGCGCAATCGCCGACGAACAACCGGCCTGCGTCCCATTCTAGGCTGCAAGGCCTAAACCGTTGGGCCGCCGGCATCGGCGGCGTCAGTTTCCCCGCCAGACGTCCTTGGGGATCGTACCGCAGGAGGCCCGAGTGGGTCGTGTCGGCCACGAATACACGGCCGCGGTCGTCCACGGCGACATCGACCGGGCAGGCGGGCCGATCGGCGAGCTTCGTCCAGCGGCGCATCCGCCCCGTGGATAGCTCAATGAGCACAACATCGGGCAGTCCCTGATCGCAGATGAAGAGCCGATCGCCATGTACGGTCATGCCCTGCGGATTACGAACCACGGGGCTTGCGGTGTTCTGGGGACCATAGAGGAATCGTTGGAGCCGCGAGTCAGTTTCAGCCTCCGGCCGTGAACCAAACGGATTCGAGTAAACGGCCAATTGCAGTCCCGGCCGGCTCGTCGAATAAACGATCGGCGCGCCCGCGGTTTGCACTGTGCCCTGCGGCGTGGCACAGCCGCCCAGCAGCAAGTTCGCGGCTAGCGTCACTGGAATTAATCCGCGGGCATGTTTGGTATTACGTTGAGACGGCACGGATTTCATTTCTTATGACAGGCCAGGCACAAGTCGCTGCCGCGGTTGGACATAACCAGCATCTTGTCGATGCCCGCGGCGTTGTGTGGATCGTGACAGGAAACGCACTCCATCCGCCCTTCAGGCAGACGAATCTTTCCTTCGCGCTCGATGAATGATTGGGGGCGGTAGTTCTTGGGGTCATGAGGATAGAGCACGCCGATGGGGTGATCGCGAAAGACAAAGCCGTCGGGCACATCGAAGCCCTCGCGCAGGCCGGCCAGCAGGGCGTGCGAGGTTCCCAGTGTCGAATCGGCCACGGTTCCGTTATGGCAGCTCAAACAGATAAGGCTGGTGGGACCAGGCATGTACCGATCCGGTAGGAATACCTCTCGCTGACCGCCGATGCGATACAGTTCCAGCACGGCGTCCCGGCCCTGCTGGGGTTGCACGCGGACGCCCTGCAAATGGGGCACATGGCACGCGGAGCAGGCATCGGCGAACCGGCCGGTCAAGGCCGAAAAATCATGCTTACCCCCCACCACGCCGCGCTGGGCAGTGACGACGCGCACATCGGCGGGTTGCTCTTGCGGCATGTCAGCGCCCTTATCCTCAGTGCTGCTCTCTCCCGGGAAGGGCGAGGAAGCAGCAGCGGCACGCTGCTGGGCGTCCGGTTGTGTTCCTCCGTCCAATTCAATGGCACCCGTCGCACTGAGGAACGCCACGGCGATCCATCGTTTCATCTTAAGTTCTCCCATCGCGTCATCGACCGTATTCAAAGCCCACGTGCACGACATTGTGACAGGTCAATGTGCAACTTCCACGATACATGCCCGAATCAGTGAAGTTGATTCGTCCCGTGCCACCATGCGACACCGGCTGCACGATGGACAGATCGAAATTGATGAGGTTGCTATGGTTGGTGGCGCTGCCCTCCGTCCGGCTGATGCCGTGTGCGTCATGGCAGGCTGAGCACGGCGTTCGGCCCCGGACGACGTGCACGTTGTGCAGCGGGAAGCTCTCATCGCCCAAGATGCTTTGGCGATCGTGGCACCGGTAGCACAATGCGTAGGCTCGGGGACTTTCGGGCGTGAAATCCGCCGTGGCATAATGGTCCACGAGCAGGGGTTCATAGATCGATCCGTGGGGGCCCGACGGAGGGCCGAACGGGCTAGTGGACGCGCCGTCGGAGTTATGACAGTCCGTGCAGCGGAGCACGGAGCCAATGCGCAGCCGTGGCAACAGGCTCACAACCTCCGAGTTTTGCCGCGGCCCGATCACAGGGTGAAACGACGGATTGCCCGGTTGAACTTCCTGCCGCACGTTGGTCTGCGTGATCTGCCGTGTGATCAGCTGGATGCGGGTACGTTCGATGTTATCCGCATGGCACTTGAAGCAAATCTCGTATTCGAATCGGGCGTTTGGGACGGCGGTTCCCACGCGGTCCACGCCGGAAACAAATCGCGTGGTCGGGTCCACCAATCCGGCCGCGGCGTCGGTGCCGGCGGGAATCCCGGGCTGCACCGCATGGGGATTGTGGCAATCGACGCATTCGACGTGACGAGGCATGACGCGGGGGTTCTCGTCCGGCTCGTGTCTGTCGTTGGCGAAGAACACCCGATGGGCGCTTCGCTTGCGCAGCTCGCCTTCGATGTTGGTCCGGGCCACGCCACCGTTGTGACAATTCAGGCAGTTGTCCTCCGGCTGGCGGAAGCGCAGGAGCCGCTCCGGCCCGCCGGCGGAGTGGATTCTGTGGCAGCTTGTGCACGCATTGTCGGCCACGGTGTGATAAGGCAGGGGCTCCGTGGGATCGACGTTGCGCCCCGTCACGCGTGCGGTGCTGAGGGCGTGGCTGGCGGAGGACCAGCCGAGCATTTCGTGACAACTCAGGCAGATCGTCGAGCGCTCGTCGGTGATCCGCAGAAAATTGCCCAGGCGGTTGTTGTGCGGGTCGTGGCAGGTCGTGCAATGCACCTCGTTGTGCGCTCCCATGGGAAGCTCCGGCGTTACGATATCCGGATTTTTCAATTGCCGGTCGCGCGCCGCCAAGGCACGGTCGAAGCGAAAGCCGACGGGGTGATCGTCGGATAGATCCTGGGTCAAGTCGCTGCGCCCCGGCGGAATGGTTCGCCGGCTCATGACGATCGGTTCGGTCGGCGGCAACGAGGCCACCAGACCTAGGGCGATGGCTCCATCGTGGCAGCTCAGGCACATCTTGGAGACACCGCTGGGCTGGTCGATGCGGGCGTCGGTGGTCGAGCTTTCATAGATGCGGTAATGGCTGAGGGATAGAAACCGGTTCCACAACGGCTGCTGGCCACTGGTGTTGTGCGGCGCATGGCAGAAGATGCAGACCTGCTCCTCGAATAGTGCGTGAGTCGTTCCTGGGCCGGACACGCTCAAATCGTGCGGCGACCCGACGACGGTATCCTGGGCAAGGACGGCCGACGAAGCGGCATAGAAGAGGAGGCAAATCGTGTAAACGTGTGATCCGAGTGCCGTGCCCAAGCCCGCTAACAGCGGACGCAGGCAGATCTGCTGCCGCGCGCGATTCGCGTCGGAAAGTAAGCCAATGTGCGCGAACGGGCGCAGGGCAAGCGCCGGAAACATCGCGCGGGCGGAAGCCCGCGGCTCGGCTGAGCGCCCATGATATCGGTCATCATGCGTTGTCAAGAGAGGCCTCATGGCAGTAACTCGAATACCTGAATCCGCCGATTGTATGTATCCGCGATCCACATCCGTCGCTGACGATCGATACAGATTCCGGACGGCAGCCAGAACTGCCCCTTTTCTCGTCCCTCGCCGCCGAAAGCCATTAGCAGTTTTCCTTCCGCGGTGAATGCCTGAACGTTCTCAAATTGTGCATCCACGACCCAGACGTTTCCATCCGAGTCAACGGCCACACCCTTGGGCAGGGCAAGGTCACCGGCGGCGTCGCCCTTGAAGCCGAACGCGCCGAGCGGCGTGCCGTCGGGGGCAAAACGTTGAATCCGGAAATTCATCGAATCGGCCACCCACAGTGTACCGTCCGGACCGGTGGCCATTTGCGAGGGGAAGTTGAACTCGCCCGGACCGGCCCCGCGTGAGCCGAAGCGAAGGACGAGTTTGCCGTTCAGATCAAAGGCAAAGACCGCCTGGGCACCACCATCGGTCACATAGAGCAGACCGCTGGGAGCGTGAAACGCAATTCCGGCGGGGCGCTCCAGCAAGCCCACGCCGATCGAGCGTTTGGCTCCACTGGCTTCCATCACGGTTACGCATTTCAACTTCGAATCGGCGATCAACAGGGCGTCGCCGGCCCACGCGACGCCGACTGGGCATTGCGGCTCGGAGGAACCTGCCTTTTTTATGTCGTGCGTGCGCTGTCCGAGATCAAACACGACAACGTGGGCGGCGTTCGTGTCGGCCACGGCTACTCTTTGGCCGGTATCGCTTATGGCCACGGCATGAGGGGTGACGAGGCGCAATGGCTCCTGGGGTCCGTAGAGGACCCTACGCCATGTTTGCCCCGGTTTCTTGGGGGCGTGAAGGTCTTCGCTGCCTTGAATTTCACCGACGTAGCGAACCCGAGGGCGGTCAGGCGGGTTGGGCCACGCAGGAGAAGAGTCGTGGGCCACAAGCAGTGGTACGTTAGTGGCGGCGCACCCGTGGCACCAAAGGAGTAAACCGATCACCGCGCCCCTAGCCATGCCACAGTCCCAACTCCCAGGATTTCGGCTCCGTACCCAGCGCCTGGTCATCGCCGCGTCATTCGAGAACTCGGCAGAAGGTCCGCCAGGTTTCGCCTTATGTTGAGCCATAGGCCAAATCCGCTCTCTCGATTCTCCGCGATGGAAAGCAGATCATATTCCGCCGTCAGTTCCACTTCCAGTTGCCCCCGGGCGAAGAGCAGACCTGCTTCGAGATCGACGGCGTTGGTCTCCCCGTCGATGGAATCGTCCTCGTATCGATACACCCCGCTTACCGAGGCTGACCAATACGGGTCCAGGCGAATGCGGTCGGTGACATCGACGTTGAACCACCAAACGTGCCGCGAGTCGAAATCGGCCTCGAAAAGGTATCGCGACAACTGCATTGTGGTATCCACGGAGTGGGCCGTGCTTCGCCAGACCGCCGCCCGCGCGGTCAGATGATAGGCGTCGTACGGCAGATTGGAATCGCGAAACAGTTCCGCCTCGCCGGTCACCGACCAGCTAGGCCGCTCGTAGCGCAGACCCAGGCGATGATGCTCGGTGTTGTCGCGGACGCGGGCAGAACCGCGCGAGCCGTCGACGTTCTCGCGCCGCACTCCGAAGCGATAGTAGGGCGTCAGCCCAAAGCGAAACGCGTACTCGAGGTCTAAGTCCGCCCGGTGGGAATCCACGCGGTCGCCCAGCGGCACGATGTAATCGTAATCGAAATAGACCGGCTCGTTTTCGGCGATGTTGCCCGAAAGCACGCGAAATACAAAGGTCCGGCGGCCGACGGGAATCACCCGGTAATCCCGCTCGGGCAAGAAGATACGCGTACGGGCGGCGTCGTAGGCCAGGATGGTTCTGGGCTTGACGTCGAGCTGGCGGAGGGCCTGCGGCCGCACGCTGTCCAGAACGTGTACCTCGCCGCGGACCACGCCTTCGTCCGCGTCCCCCTGGGTTCGAGCCTGGCTCGCGTACAGGGCGCCGTTAGCCAAAAACTCGCCCAGTGTGCCCGGCTGTCGGTAGGAAACGTCGAGCGATCCGCCGTACTCGTCGATTTCGAGGTCGTCCTCGACGCGTTCGCGTAAGCCGAAAAGATCGGTCGTGATCCGCCACTGGCTGCTGGGCCGGTAGAGCGTTTCGAAATCGAATTTATGACGCGAGGAGTCCACCGCATCCTGGTCATACTCGTAGAAGTCATAGCGATAGACCGTCTGGAATTCATCGGTGTGCTTGAGTGTCAGCCGGTGGGACAGTTCGAGTTCGTCGCGGGCCAGATCGCCGCGCTCGTCATTGTAACGGAAGAACGTATCCAGGCGGTGTCGTCGCTCCGGCCCGAAGGTCAGTTCATGCTCCAGGCGGAGTTCGTCGCGGTTGGTGTCCAGATCGACGTTGCTGCCTTGGTAATCGCTTTGTTCCCGTTCGTGATTGAACAGCAAATGAACCCGTTGGGCCTCGCCGATTTCGCCTCGCGTATCGAGGTAGAAGCGTTGATTCTGCAGATGTTCGTTATCTTCCGCTTGCCGATTCCCGCTCCGGTCGATGTCCGACCAGTCGAAGCCTAGCTCGGTCGTCCAATTGCCCGTGATGGCCAGGAGGGACGCCCCGGCCTCGCGGCGTTCTTCCAGCAGCGACGGCAGAAAGCGGCGCGGAACACGGTCGCGGCTCTGCCGCGCATACGCCGATACGGACACGGGCCGATTCCGAAATGCGGAGAGAGAAAGATCGTATTCCAACAGCAGCCCCTCGTCGGAGTCGCTGCGAGTGAATCCTTCTTGGGATTCGCGAAAATGTTCTTGCAGAAGGCCTACTCCAAAGGTTCCTTGGAACTCCAAAACATTGGGATCCAGGAAATCGCCGTCGAAGCGCAGGGTCAATGCCTGGGAATAGCGTTGGTCCCTGCCGGTGTAGGTCGTTTGGCGGCGTCCCGATGGTTCCGACCGGACCCGCCGGCTCTCGTAGCTGAAATCCAACTCTAAATCGAGATCGGTGAGACTGAATCGAAACAGATCACGCGCCGCTGCCCCCTCCGTCGCGGTGGCCTCACCGGTCTCGTCGGTGGGCATCTCGCTGTCGTCATCATTGGGTGCGGCGGCCGGAAGGGCATGCGCAAGAAGTGCCCAAAAAAGGGGTCCTGTCCATCCGTGGCCGGGCAACCCGCTCATCGAGCCAGAATCCTACCTGCCGACGCGGTTACAGCAAGGAAGGCGCATGCAATTGATGGGACCGGCCCTTGTCACTTAACCCGTCAGGTGCGATGGGTTACCTCGAACCACGACTGCCCGCCGTTGCTATTCTCAAGGGCGTATGCCAAGTTCGATCAAAGAGAATAATGAAGCGGCCGTAATCCGATTCCGTGGCCCTGCGTGAAACTCTCATTATCGAAGGCGGTTTTCCGCCTTCAGGCCAGGGAACCCCGCGATCAGACTGGGTAGGCGATTGGGTCCCGGGTTTCGAGGTTGCCCACCGTCCTGCATAATACGGCCTATGCGGAAAGTGAACATCACCGTCACCATTGCGCTGGGAGTATTGGCGGTAGTCTCTTGGGCGGTGTGCGTGTTTCGCGCCTGGCAGCTTTGGACCATTCCAGCATTCTTGACGACGGCATCGATCCTAATCACGTCCTCTGCATGCCTGGGCTGGGCGCTATTGACTTGGACGGACGTGCGCCGCGACGAAGAATGCCGGTGCCGTCGCTGCGGCCACATCTTGCGCGGTCTTTCCGAGCCCCGCTGCCCCGAATGCGGCGAACGGATTTAGTTAGGAGCAAGGATCGAGTTTCGATCTTCGGACTTACCGTGCTCGTGTCCGCGCGGCCTTGCGGGCCGCAGCGGAACGGCCCGCCTGGCCTTTGGTCCGGGCGCCCTTTTTGGCCGCCGCGGAACGTTCCGAGGCGGTTCGGCGGGCGGCGGCGGCGGTCGCCTGGCGGGAAAGTGCCTTCCGCGACGCGGGGGCTTGTTTCTCACGCCGCAACGCGGCCAAAATCGCCCGCGAACGCTTCGGTGAGGGTTTGTGGCTTCCGTGATCGCTCTGCCCAGCCTCATACGCGCGCTGAGCACTCCGCCGCGTCTTCTCCGAGACCTTGCCTTTCGCCGGAGGCGGAAGTTTCACACCGGCACGGCGCGCTTTGGATAGCCCGATGGCGATGGCTTGGTTCGCCGACCGTGCTCCGTGCTTGCCCGCGCGGATGTGTCGGATTTCCTCGCGTACGAACTCGCCGGCCTGCGTCGACGCGGATTTTCCTTGACGCTTGGCCTTGCGGGCACGTTTGAGCGTTTGTTTCTCTGGCATCAGAATGTCCTTTCAGAAATCTGCGAGCGATGCGTCAGACTACTCATTAATTATTAAGCGGAGTCGGCGCCTTCCTGTGACGCACGGAACCTTGGCCGGTGCTCTCTCGCTGACGGCTGGCATCGACATTCGCCCGATTCTGACCCTCGTCTCGCTGTTGACTCGGCCGATTGAAGCCTCGACCGACCTCCTCTTCTTCGTCTTCCTCGTCGATATCGGATACCTCTGAGAGGACTGGGGCTGGTCGTGGGGGCACCTGACTTCCATCTGGCCTGTCGATCGTCTTCGTGCCTGGGCGATTCGCCCTCCCCACGGTATCACTCGCGAGACGCTTTTCCTTGTTTCGCTCGTCATTCTTCAACGAGGCCTTACTCTTGCCTTGTTCATCTTTTGGTTTCATGGTTTTCTCCTTCGTCAACGCGCCCCAAGCATGGGGCGCTGGGAACAATTATCCCGGCTTCCAAGGTTGTCCACGTGGCTTGGAACAGCAATTCTTATATTTTTGTTCGCGGGGACAAAATGACGCATCGGCAACTTCCAACGCGCCAAACTGACGCTACTCTCCCACACCGGCTTACGCACCAAGTGCGTAAGCCTCCGCGTCCGCATGGTGGCTCCCAGGGGCGGCCAAACCAGCGCCCCGCCTGCAATGCCATCGGCCACCGCAAGGCAGCCCTGGCACGCTGGGCGTCCCGGGAACCAGTAACTGGCACGCCTCGTGCCATTCTTTGGTCTGCGATCGGGCTTCGTCGGGGTGTCTATGAGACCGGGCCAGGGTTTCGAAACGAGCGGTCGTACGAATGGATCTGCGTGCGCCAACGGCGTGCTAGCACGGAGGATTTCTGACCTGAACTTGAAGCTCGAAGGTACACGGATCGAGCAATTGATCCAGCGCCTGCATGGGGAATTGGAAACTGCCGGAATAGGGCTTAAACCGAAAGTCTACCTGTCCGACGAATGGGGATGCCCCAACGGGACGCCGATCATCGGTATCCCCTTCTACTTGGCCGATGAAAGGCTGACTCGCATCGAAGATGAGATGCGAGAAGGTGTCGAGGCTGAGTCCGACGAGGAAATCCTGCGATATCTGCGACATGAGGCCGGCCACGCATTTAACTACGCCTATAAGTTATATGAGACGGACGCGTGGCAGGAGCTCTTCGGCCCCTTCTCGCGTCCTTACCGCGACGACTACACGCCGAGTCCTTTCTCACACAACTTCGTGCGGTACCTGCCGGGTTGGTACGCCCAGAAACACCCCGACGAGGACTTTGCGGAGACCTTCGCCGTATGGCTCACGCCCCAGTCGAATTGGCGTGAAGCCTACAAGACGTGGGGCTGCTACGCGAAATTGCTGTATGTCGATGAGGCGGTCAAAAAGCTGGGCCGCAGCGAGCCGCTGGTCAGCGCCGAGGGTTACAACACGCGGGAGGAGTCCCTGCTCTCGTCCCTGGCCGAACACTACGACCGCCTGCGCGATCCGGACATCGAGATTCCGCCCTATATAGACAGTGCGCTGCGGGATATTTTCAATGCCCCCCCCGCAACGGAATCGCCCAGTGCTGACGCACCCGTCGCGGCGGCGTTCGTGGAATCCTACCGGCGGAGAATCATCGGCTGCGTGGTGTACTGGACCGGCCTGAGTGACTCGGCCGTACGGGCGCTCGTGCGGCACATCATCGAACGATGCGAGCGGCTGAATCTGCCCTGCCGGGCGGACCCTCAGGCGGCGCTTGTCGAACTGGTCGTGCTCATCACCACGTTGTGCATGAACAAGCTTCACAAAGGCGACTTTATTGGGAAGTAAGCGGCTGCGAGATTCATCATGGCCGACAAATGCAAAGTCACTGTGCTGTATGACGCGGTCGAGGACGATGAAAAGGCAAAAGCGGAAGCCAAAAAAGAGCCGTTTCCTCTCGTTTACGAGCAGGTCTTTCAGGCCCTTGAGAAGCGCGGACACGCGGTCAAGCTGCTCGCGGCCAGGAAGAGCATCAAGACGTTCGTCGGCCAGATCGAAAACGACAACAGCGACGTCTTTTTCAATCTCTGCGAGTCCATCGCCGGCGACGGCAAGCATGAATACCGCGTGGCCGCGCTATTGGAGTTGATGGACAAACCCTTCACCGGTTCGGGTTCGACGGGAATGACCTTGGCGCAGGATAAAGGCCTAGCCAAGAAACTTTTTCAATTTCATGACCTCCGCAGCCCGCGATTTTGCGTGCTCGACGCGGGGCACGTCGAATGGTCCGACGATTTGTCCTTTCCGCTGATCGTCAAGCCGGCCAGCGAGGATGCTTCGATCGGCATCGACAAGAGTTCCGTGGTTCACGACGTGAAGGATCTGCTGGAGCGCATCTCTTATGTTCATGAAACCGTGCATGGCCCGGCATTGGTTGAGGAATTCATCGAAGGCCGCGAGATCTACGTCGGGGTTCTTGGAAACGAAAAGCCTGAAGCCCTGCCCATTCTGGAGTGGGATTTGTCCGGCGTAAAGGACGGGCCGCAGATCGCGTCGGCGGAAGCAAAATGGGAGAAAGACTCCGAAGGCTACAACGCGCCGGAAGTATTCCCGGAAGATATCCCCGAGTCGGTCGGCAGGCGGATGCAAAACGCCGCGATCACGGCCGTGCAGGCACTAAGGCTCAACGATTACGCGAGAGTGGATTTGCGCTTGCGGCAGCACGCTTCGGGGGCCAAGAAGGACGGCGACTGGGAGTTCTTCATTATTGAGGTCAACCCAAATCCGTACCTCGAACGAAAAAGCGAATTCATCAAGGCAGCCCGCAAGCACGGGCTCAGTCATCCCGAACTGATCGAGCGGATCATTGACTTGGCCTTGCAGCGATATGGCAAGAAGCCGCGAGTGACCATTTCTCAATGACTGGTAGTGGCCAAAAGTCAACTCTCCCGCCGTGATGTGGCACGAGGCTTGCTGAGAATTCACCCAGCGAGCGCCATGGCGCGGCGCAGGGCAAAGGGAATGTGGTCGTATCGGCCGTTCGTCACGCAGGACGCCGGCGCGGAGTTAGGTTGAAATCCGTACGGCATCTAGGTGCTGGACCTAGTGTGGTTTAAGAAGCAGGCGGAGAAGAGAGGATTATCAAAATGAATAATGATGACACAACTGTGATCCATCCCGAGGAAGTCGATGCGAACCTCGATCCAATCACCGGAGAACGGGGCGCGCATCCCCTCGGCGTGGGAACCGGTGCGGTAGGCGGCGGAATCACCGGGGCGGCAATCGGCAGTGCGGTAGGCGGTCCGGTCGGTGCCGTAGTCGGTGCGGTGGTCGGTGGTGTCGGTGGCGGTCTGGCGGGTAAGGGACTCGCCGAAATGGTCAATCCCACCATCGAACACGAATACTGGAGCCGCAGTTTCCAGACCCGCCACTATGTCCCGCGCGGCTCGGTCTACGAAGACTATGGCCCGGCGTATCAATTTGGCTGGGAGAGCTACACAACCTACGGCCCGCTGGGCAAGACGTTCGAAGATGTTGAGCCGGTTCTTGAGAGGTCGTGGGAAGAGCGAAGGGGGGCATCCGACCTCGACTGGGAGAGTGCCAAGGACGCTGTCCAAGACGCGTGGCAACGCGTGGCACGAACAAGACCGAAATCGAAACGATGATGGTAAGACAGGAGTCACGTGAGCAGGGTTGCTTGCGGGGAATTGAGATCCTAGGGTGGAAAAGGGTAAGGCGTTGGAACGGAGCGCGGCACCCTGGAAGGAGGGATCGTGGGAAAACTCACTAGTCGAACGGAAACATGGAGCCGGCTGATTCGAGCGGCGAGCCTGATCGTCGCCGCATGCTGGGCGGATGCTGCACGGGGGGTGGATTGTAATGCCAACGGCCGGACGGACGAATGCGATATTTCATGCACGGCGCCCGGCTGCGCTGGAGTGACACAATGTGGCACTAGCAACGACTGCAACGCCAACCAAGTTCCGGACGAATGCGACACGTTTCCGGCTGCGCCCGTGGCCTCCGTGCTTGTCGCTTCCAGCGACGTGAGCGAACCGCTGTTCTGCGGGGCGCCGCGCGGTGACAGCCGCCTTTGGATCGTCCAGCATGACGGCCGAATCAAGATCCTCTCCGGGGGAGCCGTCCTGCCGACGCCCTATCTGGATATCTCGGGGTTGATCAGCACCAGCGGTGAGCAGGGGCTGCTCGGGCTGGCCTTCGATCCGAATTTCAACTCCAACGCCCGCTTCTATGTCCATTACACCAATACCTCGGGGACCATCGTGATTGCCAGGTACCGGGCCACCGCTGCCAATCCGGCGTCGAATACGGCCGACCCCTCAAGCGGGCTGATTCTCAAAACCATCTCGCACCCAACGTACGTCAATCATAACGGTGGTTGCCTGCAGTTTGGTCCGGATGGATTCCTATATTGCGGCATTGGTGACGGTGGAGGGGCCAACGACCCCAACAATCGCGCCCAAGATCCAAATTCCTTGCTCGGCAAGATGCTGCGGTTGGACGTGAACAACCCGCCGACCTACGTGCCGGTCAGCAACCCCTACGTCGGTCCTGGTGCGCCGCGAGATGAGATTTGGTCCATGGGTTGGCGGAACCCCTGGCGGTTCAGTTTTGATCGGCTCACCGGGGCCATCTACGTCGGCGACGTCGGTCAATCCGCCCATGAGGAGATCGATTTTGAACCGGCCGCCACCGCCGGAAGAAACTACGGTTGGCGCTGCATGGAGGGCGACTCGTGCACGGGCCTGAGTGGATGCACGTGCAATGGAGCCAACCTGACGATGCCTATCCTTGACAATCCCCAGACCACCGGCGCATGCGCCGTCATCGGCGGTTATGTCTATCGTGGATGTGCGATCCCCGGCCTGCAGGGGACGTATTTTTACGCCGACCTCTGTGCCAACTACATCAAGAGTTTCCGCTATTCGCCCGCGACGGGAATCACGCAACACGTCGATCGGACAACCGAGCTAGCCCCCGATCAAGGGGCCGTCCAGACCATCGTCTCCTTCGGCGAAGATGGGTTCGGCGAATTGTATTATTGCAGTTATGCCAACGGTGGTGGGGTGTATAAGATCGTTCCCGGCGTTTCTGTTTGCGGCAACAACGTCGTCGAAACCGGGGAAGAGTGCGATGATGGGAATACGGTCAGCGGAGATGGTTGTGACGCGAGCTGCCATATGGAGCAGGCCACAAGCGCTTGCTGTTTCGTCGATGGTACCTGCACCGTAGAAACCACGAGCGCCTGCAACGCCGCTGGCGGTGTTTTCCAAGGTGATGGAAGCGATTGCTCGCCGAACGCATGCCCGCAACCAACCGGAGCCTGCTGCGCCGCGAATGATACTTGCAGCGTAGCCCAGGAATCCGATTGCCTGGCCACGGGGGGGACCTATCAAGGCGACGGCACAACCTGCGCGAGTTCGTCATGCACTGCACAACCCGTTTGCGCCGACATCAGGCGCCTCAAAGCCCAATGCGGCAGCGATGGCGTCCAGGTTCTCGTGGTGCTCCACAATGCCGACCATTCGGGACAAACCGTAACCGTGTCCGTCAACGGCGTGCAATCCGTTTTGACCATCGCGGGCCGCCTTGCAAGTGGGAACGTCTGTTGTCCACACGGGTCCATCACCGTGTCGCTGGTAAACCCCGGCGGCTGCGTGCCTCCGGTTTCGCTTAACTGTCCGTAACCGTTTCTTGGCAATGGGAGTTCAAGGAGGTGTGATCGTGAAAGAGCTTGCCGACCAACAAAAACGATGCGTCCGTGTCGTTCCTACGCTACAGGCGGCGGTTGGGATCATCGGCTGGGCATGTTCGGCGGGTACGGCGTTGGGGGTCGATTGCAACGGCAATGGCCGCCAAGACGAGTGCGACATTTCATGCACGGCGCCCGGCTGCGCCGGAGTGCCACAATGTGGCGCCAGCACGGACTGCAACTCCAACAATGTTCCCGACGACTGCGAATCGTTTCCGGACGCGCCGTTGGCCTCCGTTCTGGTCGCTTCCAGCAACGTGAGCGAACCGGTCTATGTCGCCGCGCCGCGCGGCGACACCCGGCTATGGATCGTGCAGAAAGGTGGTCGACTCAAGATCCTGTCGGGTGGCACCGTTCTTCCAACGCCCTATCTCGACATTTCCTTGCTGATCAGCACGGACACCGAACAGGGATTGCTCGGTCTGGCCTTCGATCCAAACTTCAATTCCAACGCCCGATTCTATATTTACTACACGAACACCGCTGGAAGCATCGTGATCGCCAGGTACAGAGCCACGGGCGGAAACCCAGCCTCGAACACGGCCGACCCCGCGAGCGCCGTCGTTCTGAAGACCATCGCCCACCCAAACTTCGTCAATCATAACGGCGGCTGTCTTCAGTTCGGTCCGGACGGTTTCCTTTATGCCGGCATCGGTGATGGCGGCGGAAACGACCCGGACAACCGCGCACAGGATCCCAATAGCTTGCTGGGCAAGATGATCCGATTGAATGTGAACAATCCGCCGACCTACATCCCAGCCAGTAACCCATTTGTCGGCCCGGGGGCACCGCTGGATGAAATATGGTCCTTCGGCTGGCGCAACCCTTGGCGGTTCGGCATCGATCGTCTCACGGGCGGCATCTATGTCGGCGACGTCGGCCAGTCCGCGCATGAGGAGATCGATTTCGAGCCGGCCGCAACCGGCGGCAGAAACTATGGATGGCGATGCATGGAGGGCATCTCCTGCACGGGCATGAGCGGGTGCACGTGCAACAGCCCTACGCTGACCTTGCCGATTCTGGACATACCTCAGACGACAGGCGCTTGCGCCGTCATCGGCGGGCATGTTTACCGCGGGTGCGCGATTCCCGGTCTGCAGGGAACCTATTTCTACTCGGACCTTTGCGGCGACTACATCAAGAGCTTCCGTTACTCGCCCTCGACGGGAATCACGGAACATGTCGATCGGACCACGGAGCTGACACCCGACCAAGGCGCGATCCAGAGCATTGTCTCCTTTGGACAAGATGGGTTCGGGGAGTTATACTATTGCAGTCTCGCCAACGGCGGCACGGTCTACAAAATCATCGCCGGTGTCCCGGTCCTGGAGGCCTGCTGCAGCAGCCAGGGTTGCTCGGACCTGCTTCCCGCCGATTGCCAAGCGATGGGCGGTACTCCACAGGGTCTTGCAACGTCGTGCAGCCCGTTTGGCGACATCTCGCCTCAACCGAATGGTGACGGGTTCGTCGACGTCGGCGACGTCCTCGAAACACTGGACGGTTTTGCCGATCCCGATGCACACCCCCACGCAGACATCGCGCCATGCTGCGCGGGGGGTGACAACAATGTCGATGTCGGCGACGTCCTCGCCGTGCTGGACGCGTTTGCGGGCGCTACGACCTGCCCCGACGAACCGTGTCCATGCAACCCCTGAGGCTACCTCAACGCTCAGGCACAGCGACGAACCACGTGCAGTCGAATGGCCGCGCAGGGCGCCCGTCTATCCCAGATTCGATGGGGTCCTTGACCGAACTTGGTTGTTGGATTAGCCTTTATCCGGCGCTATGCACCAAGATAGCTTCCAGACCGCTTTGGGCCCCATCGGTTTCTATCTGGCCGCGCGTAGACCAGTTCGCGCGAGGGTGTTGGCGTTGCTGGTTCTGGCCAGCTGCATTGCCCTCCTTACAATAGCCGGGCGACTGCAACCAGATTCCAGCGGCGTGGGCACGCATCGGCAATTGGGCTTCCCGCCCTGTTTGCCGATTGCGTTGTTCGGCTATCCTTGTCCGACGTGTGGGATGACCACGGCCTTCGCGCATGGCGTTCGTGGCCATATCATCGCCGCCTTCAATGCCCAGCCGGCGGGCCTCGCGGCGGCGCTGCTGACCATTCTGGCAACGGGACTCTCCTTGGGCGTGATTGCAACGGGCAACGTGTGGATCCCGAACTGGTACCGGTTGCGGCCGGAGCGCGTGGCGGTGGGCCTGGTGCTTTTCATCCTCGGCGCCTGGGCGTATAAACTCATCACCGGCGTAATGGATGGAACCTTGCCGTACCGGTAAAGGTCCGAGGATGAAGCGGATCGCAGCGTCTTCCCGTGGAACCCGTAGCCTTAGGTGCCGGTTCACGCTAGCTTGAAGACGTGCAGCCTACCCCGTAGAGAGAATTTTATGCGGCGAACAAAACCAACCTCCCTCGCGGCCGTGGCGCTATTTGCAGGTTCGTGCAATTTGCTGACGCCGCTGGTTTTTGTGGGCGATCACAAAAAAAAGATCCTGGCCGAGTTTGACAAGCTCCCCAATAGCAAGGTGGCCGTGCTGGTGTGGGCGGATGCGGCCACGCTATTCGATTATCCCCATGCCCGCTTCGAACTCGCGGCGTACGTCGGCGACAAGCTGCAAACCGAACTGGCCCAGCGCAAGCAGCCCATCGAGCTGGTCGACGCTCGGGACGTCGAAGATTTCTTGCAGAAAAACCTGGGGGCCCGCATTGACCCTCAGAAGGTCGGCCGGCATTTTGATGTCGATTACATGGTCTTCGTCGAAATGCTCGGCTTTCAGATTAGGGATTCCCAACAGCCGCAGTTGCTTCAGGGCCGCCTAGAGGCCGCAGTCGCTGTCCAGGACGTGCGCGCCGAAGGTGGGCGCGGCCAACGGTTCGATCTGGTGTCCGTCCGGGTGGTGTATCCCCATGAATCGCCGGTGCTGATGTCGGCCTCCAATTCTCAACTGGTCCGCGAGTCCGCCTATCGCAAATTTGCCGAAGAAGTCGCCCGGAAGTTCTATGACTACACCGTCGATCTTTAGCCGAGCGGGCAAGCGGGCTCGTGCTTTGACCAGCGAAATCTACTTAACGTTGGCGTGCCTCTGCTTGGTCGGTTGCGAAGCCACCAAGGATGTCCGGGCCGTGTTTCACCTGACCGCCAATCCCGTCCTGGTCCTGATCGACGACGACGCCGGGCGGATCAAATCGCCGCTGGCCAAGCGCTACCTGGCCGATGAGATCGCCCAGGAACTCATAGGCACGAAGTCGGCTCAACAGGTGATTCCGCAGGAGACGGTCCTTGCCCTACGCCAAGTACATGGCGATTTCGAAAAGCGCGGCTGCCGGGAGATTGGCGAACTGGCCGGTGCGGAACAGGTCGTGTGGGTTCAGGTCCAGGACTTCTTCGTCGAGGAGGACTTTTCCGACGCCCTTGCGGCCGCCTACGTACACGCGACGGTGAAGGTCATCAACGTGTTGGAAAAGGAAAGCCGCACGCGCGTGCGCCTCTGGCCGACGAGCGCCGCGGGTTCGTCCGTCAACGCCTCGCTCACCGGCGCCCACGTTGCCCAGTTGAAAACGCAGGACGCCATCAGCCGCGAACTGGCCAGAGAATTGGCGGTCAAAGTCGCTCGATTCTTCCATGATCACACGCTTAGGGGCATCGAAACTCGTTCCGACTCGCCACCATAACCGACCGGATCAGGGTCTCAATGTGCGAGCACTTGCAATTGCATGTGCCCGCCTCAACGTGGGTCGGATACGCCCTTTCACTACATTGGTCGATCGAATCAATGCGTTGTTGGCGAAGGTGGATCATCCGACGGCATTCCAGCGTGGCCGTCTCTTAACGCTCGCAGTACCTCGTGCTGGACCTCGGGCTTGTAGAGACCGCCGAGATGCCCGCCGCGTGGGAGAAACCTCACGTTTTTCCCGCCCAGCGTCTCGGTCAGCCAGTCGATGTCTTCCGGCTCGAGGAGGAAGTCGTCGGCATTGGCAACGTGCCGGATCTTCTGGCTCCGGCGAAGCGCATCTTCGAAGAAGCGCAGATCGTTGAGCTCGATCAGGCGCCGGTCACTCGTGATGCTCAGATCACGTTTCGTATAATAGGGGAGGACGAAAGCATACATGTATTCCATGAAGGAGTAGTCAAATATCTCCTCGTAGGCCGCGCTGCGGCGAAAGGGCGTGCGCTTGGTTCGCAGGACGCCGAAATCGTGCCGCTTCTGCGTTTCATAGATGATGCTCTGCAACACCATGCGGAAGCTAAGACCGATCAAAAACTTCGCTTCGACCTCGGTGAACGGCAACTCGGCACTCGGGTCCAATTCCCCGCGGCCGAGCTCGAGAGCCTTGGCGAGAATGTTCTTGATTCGCCCTGGCCGCTCCACCGCCGGAAACGCAAGAGGAGCATTGTAGTACGCGTCGAGCTGCTGGGCGCCGCGTAGTAGGCGGATGGGGGAGTCGAGGGTAACGTAGCGATCGAACTTGATTAGCTCGCTTTCAGGCTGTTGCTCCTGGACGGCGATGTAAAATGCATGGAACGCGCCCATCGAATAACCCAACAGCAGGCGCGATCCGATCCGGTCCGGATACCGACGATCCAGGTCGTGCGATACGGCATCGAGGGCCGCATGCACGTCATGGGCATCGATGGGGGCGTGACCAGGCACTGCCGTGGTCGAAGCACGTTCCATGAACTCCCAGTTGAATGCACTGCTGATGATGGCGACGGAAAAGCCCTCGCGATAGACCATCTCCGCAAGGGCCAGGGCGTGGGGGCTTTCTCGATGGGCCCCCAGGCCGGGCAGGATGAAGACGACGGGCGCGGCCGCCCTCGGCTGAAGCACGAAACTGTAGGGAAGGTCCCGGCCGGTCGCGGCGAGCGGCACCCTTCCGGTTCGAATGCGCTCAGGAAACGTCTCATCATGGTAGGTCAAGAAAAGCGCCTGAAGGGTCTGCACCGCGGGACCCGTGGCGGCCTCATACTCGTAGTTGGTGATATAACGGTCTCGGTTCAGCAGCCAGTAGATGCGCATCAAAGCGTACGAATCATAGGTCGTCCGCGTGAACCGCTTGTGCGACTCGACATAGTCCGTGGCCTCATTGAAAGACATGACCAGGCGCGCGGGAAAGAAATAGAACGCCGGGTCGGTCAGATTATCGGGTACGAGGCCGACGGCATCGCGCCCCGTGCTCGGCCCGTAAAAGGGAAGGCAAAGATACCGTGAGGGTCTCCAACCCGCGAAAGCAAGGACCTGTCCGAAGTCCTCTTCACTGGTCTGGATGCCGTACTTCGAAGCGGCAACGTCAAAAAACCCCAGCCCTCCAACCGTCGTATTGATCAGAAAGCGCTTGGTCTCCTGGCCTGCCTTGCGGAACTTGCCTTGGAACAGGTTGGCCAGAACCCGCCGCGGGTAGAGCAGGTTCTTGCCGAAGCGCGTGACAGCTTGGCGAACTGGCTCGGGCACGATGACGCGGTAGCCGCGGCTGATCGGTTCTACGACTCCCAGCAGCACGGCGTCGTTGAAGTTGGTCAGGGTCCGATTCAACGGCTCGATCGGATCGACGAAGTCCAGTGCGTCGATTTCTTCCTGGTGGAAGTGCTCGGCGCCCGGGCCGTCGTATACGGACCAATCGCGTTTCCGGACCTGGGGTGCGCACGACACGATAAGCAGCAGGCCGGAGACCCATTGGAAGGCAAGAGCCGCCCGAAAACGAAGCGGTCGGAGGGGGGCGATTCGAGGCGGCGTTTGGCTGTTCCTCATGTTCCAGTACACGTTCGCGCGGATTTTATTCCGCCTGGTTCGTCGATGTCATCCCTAACGATCAATCGTCCCGAAATACGTACGGTTCAGGCGAAACGGACATTAGAACCACGGCAGACAAGCAGCCGGAAGCCGTAACCATCTTAGGCAAGCGAAGTGGCGCGTTTCCACCGATTCTCCAATCGGCCGGCGGATGAATCCTGAGCGGCCGGATTGGCTACGCAATCCACCTTACGACTTGGTCGATGGCGGCGATGAAGGCAGAGCCTTCTCTACGGAGACGCCTCAACTCCTCGGAGGTGTAGACAAACAGTTCGACGCCGACCGGAATTGATCGGGCAGGTAGGCCATACGTCGATCACGCAGCTTTCGTTTCCTTGGCCGCTTTCACCTCGATGAGGACGTCGAAATCACCGCCCGGTGCGAAGATTCCCGTGGCATAGGAGCCAAAATACCCTATACGCACGATCTCCGGATGCTGTTCCGCGAGCCGCAGGCCCCAAGCACGGGCGGCATCCAGCACCCGTTCAACTTTGCGGCCGCCTGCTGGGCGGCGAAGCAGGCCCAGTCAAACTGCCCGGCCTCACGCGTCTGTGCGGCCTCCAGGGTCGCCCTCTGCTTGTCGTCGTAGCCAGTCGGCAACCCGCGTGGGCATTGCCGAACTATATCGCCCGGGCAGATTCGTGGCTAGTTCCGGTCCGCCGACGAACACTCGCTCGGTGCCGAACCGCGTGTATAATCCTTCCGGTTTCGTTGGAGTTAAGGCGTATGATTCACTATCACCGGTTGGGCCAGGTACCACCCAAACACCACGTCACGCACCACGTTGACGGCAAGCTCATGATGGAGCAGTGCATGACGCGGGTGGGGTTCGAGAGCACCTACAGCATCCTCTATTACCGCACGCCGCCGACGGATGAGTTTGCCGTGCGCTCCACGGAGCTTCCCGGCTTCTGCCCGATCCAGCCCATCGACAAACAGCTGCTGCATCGGCGGCACATCAAGACGCAGAATCTCAAAGCCGAGGGCGATTTTCTCACGGCCCGACGAACGCTGCTGATGAACGCCGACGTGCGTGTCGGAATCTCAAAGCCCAATCAACCAGTCAGGCACTGGTTCTCCAACAGCGAGGGCGACGAATGCTGGTTCGCCTACGAGGGCGGCGGGTTCCTTGAAAGCGTCTATGGCCTCCTGCCCTTCCGCAAGCACGACTACGTGATCATCCCCAAAGGCACACCGTATCGGCTTCACCCCGAGGGCGGCAAAGGAACGTTTCTGGTTTTCGAGTCCGATTCCTACATCGACGTGCCCAGGCAGTTCCGCAACGAGTCCGGGCAGATCACGATGCACGCCCCTTATTGTCATCGAGATTTCCGCGTGCCGACGGAGATGCTCCGCTTCGACCCGGCCAAGCACGGCACAGGACCTTATCCGCTGATCGTCAAGCACGCTAACCAGCTTTCCGTGCACGAGTTCAAGCACTTTCCGTGGGAACTGGTCGGCTGGGACGGCATCGTCTACCCCGTAGTCTTCAGCATCCACGACTATCAGCCGCGGACGGCCACCATCCACCTGCCGCCGACGACGCACATTACCTTTGCTGGACGGGGCTTCATCATTTGCAGTTTCGTCCCTCGCAAGGTGGACTACTTCGACCGCGACGGCCTCAAGGCCATTCCCTGCCCCTACGGCCACGCCAGCGTGGACTGCGACGAAATCCTCTATTACGTCGAAGGCAACTTCACCAGTCGCAAGGGCATCGAATCGCAGTCCATCAGCCTGCACCCCATGGGCGTCCCCCACGGCCCCCACCCCGGCACCTACGAAAAATCTGTCGGCCACGACCGCACCAGCGAGCTAGCCGTCATGTGCGACACCTTCAAACCGCTGCGCCTGACGCCGGTGGGCGAGTCAATTGAGGACAAGGACTATCACTTCACGTGGGTCAAGCGCGAAAACGAGGCCATGGAGACGAGTAAATGACTGCGACCTTATTCACAAACCTCGGTGCGCGTGCAATTGTTGAAGAACAATAAGAACAATCTCAAATCACCAGTAGCCATCGGTAGGCCGTTGGTCCCGAAAAGTAGGCTGAAACGGCCTTGAAACGGATTGCTCAAGCCGGCGTTCCGGATCGGACGATGGACTCTGAAGGCCGAAAGCTTGGAAGGCCGGCCAAGTGCGCCGAAGCCAAGGGCGAAGGAAGCGGGAGCCTTACCATGACGACGACGTTTGCCGAACCAGTTGAGTTGAATGAGCGCTCCGCCGAGTCGCATCGGGAGAGCCGCTCCGCCAAGATCACGCGGCCGGGCTGCTACGTGTGCAACCGCACTGGCCGCCTGATTCGCGTGGACCCCGACGACCCCGAATCGGTTGCGGGCATTCCCACCGGTGCGAAGCCGGAATTGGTGACCAAGCTGAGTGCGAACCCCTACCTTCCGCTTTCGCAGGCTCGCATCCAGGCGGCCAACCTGAACATCGAAGTCAGCTTCTAAGACGGTGAGAAAGCGGGCACGGCAGGCCCACCTCCTGATGAAGTGAGCCGCGTCAAGGTCGTAAGTGCTTGTCGTGGAGCTTGACCAACCTCCCATTCGCGCTGGCGCTGTTACGCCGCACACTAAGCTGTAAGCTGGTCCTGTCAAATCGGAGACGCCCATTCTCCTTTTCGGGCCTCAAAGGGCCAAGTGGGCTGTTCGGGCTGTCTCCATCAAGATTCCACGAAAAAGCTCTAATGGCCTTGTCGCTCGGCCTCCTTCTTCATAGCTTCTCCTAACCGTCATGTTGATCCAATTCTGCGGCTTTCTTGCTGAACAGGGCTTTCTCGGCGGAAAGGGCCAACTCCTTCATCACCGATAGGCCTGGGGGTACGCTCTTTCGTCAGAGCATAGGGCGGGCGGACCACTTGGCAAGCTTCGAACACACGGCTAGACTAAGCATGAGTAAAGACGTAACTGTTTTTCCGCAATAGGATGGCGGCTAAGCGGGCACAAGGAGGTACCCTCAAGCATGTTTCTGAAACGAATCACCCTCAGCGGGTTCAAGAGCTTTTGCGACCGAGTTGACTTTGACTTCGGACCCGGCGTCACTTGCGTCGTCGGGCCTAACGGCTGCGGCAAGAGCAACGTCGTCGACGCCCTGAAATGGGTGCTGGGGGAGCAGTCCGCCCATTCTCTGCGCGGCCGGCAGATGATGGACATGATCTTCAACGGCTCGACCACCCGGCGGAGCAGCGGCGTCGCCCAGGTCGATCTGGTGTTCGACAATGCCGACCGCAGCCTGCCCCTGGAGCGCGAAGAAATCAGCGTCACGCGGAAGCTCTACCGATCCGGCGAGAGCGAATACCTGATGAATAACGAGGTCTCCCGCTTGAAGGATATCCGCGGGCTTTTTCTGGATACCGGTGTCGGCGTGGAGGCCTACTCGATCATCGAACAGGGCAAGGTGGACAGCCTCCTGCAAAGCAGCCCGATGGAACGGCGGTTGATCTTCGAAGAGGCGGCCGGCATTAGCCGCTATAAGGCCCGCAAGCGCGAGGCGGAACGAAAACTGGAACGCACGCACCAGAACCTCCTCCGAGTCAACGACATTGTCGAGGAGCTCGAGAAGCGGCTCCGCAGCGTCAAGCTTCAGGCCGGCAAGGCTCGAAATTACCTCGAATACGAAGCTCGCCTCAAGGAGTTGAAAGCCGGTTTCTCCATGGCCGAATACGACCGGCTTTCGCAGAGCCTGCGTATCTTGAGCGCCAAAGTCCAGGAATGCTCGGACCGGGCGACGGGGCTTCGAACCGAGATCGACCGTCGCGAGGCCGACGGCTCGCAGGTCACCGTCCGGCTCGACGCCATGGCGGAGCGGATCAATTCCGTAGACAACCAACTGGTCCGTTCCCGGGCCGATCTCGCGGCCCAAGAAGAACGGATGGCCACGGCTTCCAAGCGCCGCGAAGAGCAAGCACTTTTGCAAGACCGCGCCGTGGAGCGTCATCAAGCGGGTCTGCAACGATTGGAGGAGACGCAACGCGAGTTGGGAGATGTAGAAAAGTCCTCGCAGGAGTTGGAACAGCGCACGCAGGAGCTGCGGGGCCGCGTCGCTGAGCTCAATGAACAAGACCGCTTGCTGGCCCGCGAACTCACCCAGGTGCAGGCGGTACTCGAGGACGAAAAGGCGGGCGTCATCGAACTGCTTCGCAAAAGCGCTCACACGCACAACGAAATCGTCCGCCTCAACACGCACCGAGAGTCGCTGGTCGACCAAAAAGGCCGACTGGCCCAGCGCGATGCCCAGATCGCCGCGGAGTTGGAATCGCAGTGCAGACAGCGGGCGGGCTTGGAGGGCCGTCTGCGCGATGTGGAATCGTTGCTCGCCCAGCAGACCCAGGTTTTGGACGACAAAAAGGCCCAGACCGATCGCGTCCATGCCGTACGTCAACGATTGGTCGAAGAACTGGCTTCCCTGAAAGAAAAGCGCAGCGCCCTTCAATCTCGGCGTGAAGTCTTGCAGGACCTTCAGCGCCGCATGGAGGGTGTTGGTACCGGCGTCCGCTGGGCGCTCGACGCCATCCGCAACGTGCCGAGTGCAGTGGAGTCCGGCTTGCTCGTCGGCCTGGTGGCCGACATCTTCGAAACCGATGTGGCCCACGCCCGCATCGTTGAGGCCATCCTAGGTGATTGGGACCAGTACTTGGTTGTGACGCGCGGTGACGAATTCCGGGCCATGTTGGATGCCAACTCGGCTCCCCCCGGCCGCGTGACGACGTTTTGTCTGGACCGGTTGCCGCCCCAGGTCAACATTCGCGATGTTTCCGGGCTGCCGGGCTTCGTAGCCAGGGCAATCGAACTGGTGCGTTTCTCCCCGGACATGGATCAGCTAGCCCAGCAATTGTTCGCCAAGACCATCGTGGTCGAAGACGTTGCCGCCGCGTTTGCCCTGCAGAATCAAGACGTTCACGGCTACCGTTTTGTGACTCGATTGGGCGAGGTCGTGGAGCCGGATGGGCGCATCAGCTTCGGCCCATATACGGCGGGGGCCGGGCTTATTTCGCGAAAAAGCGAGCTGAAGGACATCGACATTCAACTGGCCGCGGCGGAAACACTCATTGTTTCCCTGGCCGATCAACTCGACCGCACGCAGGCCGAAGTGAGCCATCTGGAGGTCGTCCAACAGGAGCTTCGCACGGCCATCTACGATTCCAATACAGCCAAAGTCGAAACGTCGGCGAGCTTGCAGAGCGTGGTTGAGGCCATTGATCGCCTGACACAAGAGCAGCCTTTGTTGGAACGAGAGGTCGTACTTTTGGATCAGCAGATCAACGGCGTGCTCGCCCAGACCGAGCAACACGGCCGTTGGCTGGATGCCCTGGAACAGGAAAACCAGGAGCGCCAACGCCGGATTGAGACACATCAGCAGCGCATCGACGCGATCGTGGAAGACCGCCGGAGCGCTCAGGAACAATTGACGGAAACAAGAGTGCTCGTCGGCCAGTTGACCGAAAAACGTGCCGCTGTCCTGGAGACCATCAACAAACTGCGCCAGGGACTCACGGAATGGGAGTCGGCCATTACCGCCGCCAATGCGGAGGCCGAGCAGTGCCGGGCGAGAATCACCGAGGCGGAGGACGCCATCCGCACGGCTCAAGGACAAGCGGCGACGCTTCGACAGTCCATCGCGGAACTCGAGGCCACGGCCATTGCACTCCGGCAGCAACGCGAGGCCCTGCGCCTGCACCTGGAAGAGCTAGGCCAATCGGTCAAAGACGGCCGGGCTCAGCTTGCCTTGGCCGAGGCCGAGTTGCACGAACACGAAATGGCGCTGGCCCAGCAACAAGTTCACCGTGAAAACCTCGTCGTGAGGATCAAAGAAGAACTGGGTGTCGACCTCGCCGAACGGTACTCGCACTATCAGCCCGAGGAGCAGGATTGGCGGCAAGTCGAGGAGGAAATGGCTGAACTGCGGGCGAAGATGGACCGCCTCGGCCACGTGAACCTCGACGCCATCGAAGAACTGAAGGGGCTGGAGGAGCGGCACGGCTTCCTGACCCGGCAGCGCGACGATTTGAATGAGTCGCGGACACAATTGCAACAGTTGATCGAGAAGCTCAACATCGAATCCAAGGAACGGTTCCGGACGACCTTGGATCAGATCCGTGAGCATTTTCGAGGCATGTTCCGCCGGCTGTTCGGCGGCGGCCGGGCGGACATTATCCTCGAGGAGCCGGAGAACTCGCTCGAATGCGGGATCGAGATCGTCGCCCAGCCGCCGGGCAAGGACTTGCAAGTGATCTCGCTCATGTCAGGCGGCGAGAAGTCCATGACCGCCATCGCCTTGCTGATGAGCATCTTCAGATGCCGCCCCGCTCCCTTTGCGATCCTGGACGAGGTAGATGCGGCCCTCGACGAGGCCAATAACGAGCGCTTCAACCGCATCATTCACGAATTCGTGAAAGAGGTGCAGTTCATCATCATCACCCACTCCAAATGGACGATGAACTCGGCCGACCGGCTCTACGGCATCACCATGCAGGAACCAGGCGTTTCCACCCGCGTGAGCGTCCAATTCACCGGCGCCAACGTGGCATGACCGAGCGGGGGCCGTGACCCGAAGAACCGATTCGAAAGACAGTTGTGCGGCGAGTTAGCGAATGGTAGGTTTTCCATTTTGGAGGCCAAGGGCCCTTGCGTAAATAAGGTATATGAAAGTTCTCCTGCGTGCCGTTATATAGTGTATGCAGGATGCATCGATTATTGAATGGATTCGGGAGAAATACAAGAGTTTGTCTCCGGCGATGAACGAGCGGATGCGGTGACGCTGGGCGGCCACCGAGGCCCGATCGTTGGGTTGGGGCGGGGTCTCGGCGGTCGCGGCGGCGATGGGACTCACGCGCAAAACGATTTACAAAGGCCTTGCGGAACTGGAGGCCGAGGAGGAAGACCCCTCCTCGATTCTTCCACCGGATCGCGTTCGACGCCCCGGGGGCGGCCGCAAACCCATTACCCAGAAGCAGCCGAATCTGCTGCCCCGTTGGATGCGTTGGTGGAACCGACGGCCCGCGGCGACCCGCAGTCTCCCTTGCGGTGGACCTGCAAGAGCACCGGGCGACGGGCCGAGGAATTGCGACGACAGGGCTTCCGCATCAGCGCTCGAACCATGGGCGAGTTGCTCCATCAGGCCGATTACAGCTCTCAAAGCAATCGCAAAACGCGCGAAAGGAAGCAGCATCCGGACCGCGATGCGCAGTTTCAGTATATCAACGAGGCGGTGAAACGTTTCCAGCGACGCCGTCAGCCGGTGGTGTCGGTGGACACGAAAAAGAAGGAATTGATCGGGGATTTCAAGAATTCCGGACGGGAATGGCGGCCTCAAGGACAGCCCCACCAGGTTCGCGTTCACGATTTTCTCGACAAGATGTAACCTTGATTTTTGCAAGGAGGCTTAGTTAAATCACCGTGCGCGAACGCGCGCCACCCTAAGTCATTGTGGTACAATATGTTGTAGTTGACAAAAGAAGGGACGCTCCATAAGCTGTATTTGTATTAATGAACAGTATAGTCATTATGGAG
>Ga0187892_10002157_pt1 | contig 41141 bp, 44 predicted proteins | sample MA1701073metaG_FD_139345 | JGI IMG/M metagenome (GOLD analysis project Ga0187892, IMG submission 139345) | Bio-ooze microbial communities from a basaltic lava cave in the Kipuka Kanohina Cave System on the Island of Hawaii, USA - MA170107-3 metaG ... | reverse complement strand
AGCTTGTCCCGGTTGTATCGGGCACGGTTTTCGGCTGTCCACATAAAGGCCTCCTTTCGGCTGCCTTCCAGTGAATCACAAATGATTCTTTCGATTCAAGAACTTTGTGGACGGACACTTAGCAATGACTTTGATCTCAGGATATTTTTCGATTTCTTTTGCTGCGTCTAGGGCTTCGTCAACTAATCCGCCTGGGCTATTAATTATTATCGTTTTTATTCCAGCATAAAGGTTCAATTTATCAGCTAATTCCTTTGAGAATTTTGATCCAATAGTACCTGCTATTGAAATAGTATCAGACGCCACATCAACTTCTATGGTGAAGTCATTATAGGCCTGCCGAACTTTCCCGATCTTAAAAAATACGGGAGTTTGGACTATATAAAAAATAGCAAACATGCTTAAGCAAATACCTAAAGCCACACTAGCAAGTTTTAAGCCCCCTCCTTTTTGACAATTTGTATTTTTTTCTTTTTCTACAGCTTCCCGCCATAATTTATAGATAAGAAAAAAACCAGAACAGCACATCAATAAAATTGAGCCAATCCATGAAGAAATGATAAGAACTATATTGTCTGTATCAAGACTCTCAGATACCCACCAAAAAAGAAACATACTGCCGATAGTTAGAAGAAGGGGCTTAAAAAGTCTTTTGATCAGAGAACTGTTGTCCGAAAAAAAAGGCTCTTTCTTTTCTTGTTTAATTTCGCTTGTCGCGTTTTGTGTCTTTGGAAGTGTGGCTTTGGCATCAGTATAACCCTTAACTTTCGAAAGCTCTTCTGAGAAATGTACTTCAAGAGGCTCCCATGTTTTCATGCCTCTTTTCCATACCAGCGTACCTGACTTGAGTAAGCCTTCTTGTATTTTATGGACAAGAATTTCTTCTGATACAGGGCCTTCTTTTTTGTTATGTAATGAATAATGCCAATACTTCATAATGATCTACATAGACTGTAAAATTCCTAAAATGACACAGAAAATTAAAAAGCCGACTAGGCCCATTACAATTTGAAGAATAGTGTTTGGTTTATAGGAAGTTTTTATACTTAGGTCCCTATCCCAAGTGGTCTGCCCTTCCATCATTAGGTTTTTGTATCCAGAGTATACTGTGAAGAGGGAAACAATGGGGATGCCTAATCCTAAACCTCTAAACCAGACCATTCCCTCTCGTTCCCAAGCTTTTTTAAATCCAAGAGGACGACCTTCGTTATCCGTGACTCTAATACCGAAAAACCATTTTCCAATCGTTGTGCCTGTGAAGCCTAAAACAATAGCAGAAATTGGAATAGATATTAAAACAGACAGAATGCTATCTAAAGCAGGCTGCTCATAGATAATTTGATTAAAAAAGTTATCTGCGAAACTTAGAACAACTGCATATAGCATGAAACCCAATACCATAAAACCAAGCGCTCCAAAGGTCATTAGATCAAGCAAACGAGCAAAGTATCTTCTCCAAGGGTGTGGTGGACTTGTAAGCCACTCAGATTTTAATCTGAGTAGACCATTGTCAATTCGAGGGATACTAGGAAACTTTTTCCCAGGAAATGGGGGAGGAAATAAACCATCAAGATCAAATACGTCCTTTGCGGGCTTCCATGTTTCTCCACCCTCAGGCCACACTAAAATATTTGCATTAATTGTACCACCTTCAATCATGGAAACAATTTGGGGCTCAGAAAATGGCCCTACCGATTTTTCACCCTGCATATAATGCCATTTTTTATCAGCCATCACTCCATATCCTAATCTATTACTGCCTAACCATAGATTGTACTATGTGCCTTTATTTTTTATCCTTTTTTTCCAAAGCGATGCAAGAAATAATGTGGATTTCGTAAAGCTATAGTTGAATAGTCGCAAAATAATTTTTATGAAAAATATTTTTCTCCTTTAAAATAGGGGTATAAAAAATTCTTCTTTGCCAAACCCTGCCGGATCCCCGCCTGCGCGGAGATGACAGAAAAGAGGCGGGGATGGCACTATGAGAGGAAACCAAAAAACTTCCTCTGCGTCCTCTGCGTCTCTGCGTTGAAAATTCTTCCTTGTCAAATCTAACCAGATCCCGGCTTTCGCCGGGATGACACTGAAGAGGGAAGGAAGAATAGTTACCCCGCCAAATCCGCCAACACCTCGCCAATGCTCGTAACCAGCCGATCAATATGCCCCTCATCCAAAATCAGCGGCGGCGAGATATAAAGGTTCGGCCCCGTAAAGCGCACCATCAGCCCGCGCCGGAACAGCTCGTACGACGCCTCCCGCGCATACCGGAACGGATCGTCGGGATCTTTCGAAACCTCAAGCTGGAACCCCGCGAGAATCCCGCAATTGCGGATATCGACCACCCGCGGCTTGCCCTTGAGGCTGTGCGCCGCCTCTTCCAGCGGCTTTGCCATCCTCAAAGCGTTCTCATAAATCTTGCCATCCTGAATCGTGTCCATCGTTCCGATCGCCGCGGCGCAGGCAAGCGGGTGCCCGGAATAGGTATAGCCGTGCATCAGCTCGATCCCGAACTCCGGCCCCTTCATGAACGTATCGTAAATCTCTTTCTTCACGAACGTCGCCCCCAGCGGCACCGTGCCGTTGGTGATGCCCTTGGCCATCGTGATGATGTCCGGCTCGCACTCGAAATATTCCGAGGCCGAAATCGCCCCGAACCGCCCGAACCCGGTGACGACTTCATCGAGAATAAACAAAATGCCGTGCTTTTTGCAGATCTCGCCAAGGCGCTTCAAATACCCTTTCGGCGGCGGCAGCACGCCCGTCGATCCTGCTACCGGCTCGACGATCACGGCGGCGATGTTCGAGGCGTCATGCAGATAGACAAGGCTCTCCAAAACATCCGCGAGCTCCACCCCGTGCTCCGGCATCCCCCTGGCAAAGGCGTTGCGCTTTAAATCCTGCGTGTGCGGCAAATGGTCGATGAACGGCAAAAGCTGCCCGAACGCCGCGCGGTTATAGGGAATGCCGCCCACGGAAATCCCGCCGAACCCGACGCCGTGATACCCGCGCTCGCGCCCGATCAGAACCCTGCGCGTTCCCTCGCCTTTGATGCGATGGTAAGCGAGCGCGATCTTGAGCGCGGATTCCACAGCCTCCGATCCCGAATTGCTGAAGAACACATTGCTAAAACCCTTGGGCATGGCGGCGCACAGCCGCGAAGCCGCCTTGAACGCGGTCGGGTTGCCGAACTGGAACATCGGCACGTAATCGACGGCGTCTAACTGCGCGTTGATCGCCTCGCGGATTTTCGGCGGGTTGTGCCCGCAATTGACGCACCATAACCCGGAAGCGCCGTCCAGAATTTCCCGCCCGTCCTGGTCGTAATAATACATGCCCTGCGCCCGCACCACCATGCGCGGCGCGCGTTTGAAAAAGCGCTGCGGCGTGAACGGCATCCAGAATTCTTCGAGCGAATTGGCGGCGGTGGTGAAATCGTAGCCCATGAGCGGAACTCCTTCTTCAAACTATGAAAATACGGGCCCCACCCCTTTTCCGCAAGGGCGATGTTTTGCAGTTGCGAAGTCAGACAGGCATCTCCCCCCTCCTGCGCAGCGGGAGGGGGGATAAAGGGGGGAGGGAAATACGGAAGCTTGGAAATGACGGCGCCAAAATTTTGCTATACTCTGTTAAACTATGACCACAAACAACAAACCCAACGGCAACGGCCACGACCGGGACGACGAACCGGAAAGCAACGTCGTCCATATGCCCACCCTCGCCGAGCGCGACAAACTGCGCCGCGAACAGGAAAAACAGTGGCGCAGGGAATACAAGGCATCCCGCCGCGCGGAGCCCATGCTCAACCTGCCGCCCGTGACCAAAGCCATGGTGCTGCTGCTGGTCGGCATCCACCTCGCCCTTAATTTCGTCAGTATGCAGCAGCTTTACGATATCCAACACACATTCGGCTTCAAGTCCGCCTGGTACACGCGCGACTTCCCCGGCTGGTCCGCCTTCGTCGGCCCCTTCACATATATGTTCCTGCACGGAAGCTGGCTGCATGTCGCGATGAACGGCGCGATGCTGCTGGCCTTCGGCGCGGGCGTCGAGAAATGGATGGGCGGCAGACGGATGGTTATCCTGTTCGTGCTCTGCAGCCTCGCCGCCGCCGCGTTTCATTTCGCCTTCTCGCCCTTTTCCGAAAACGTGGTGATCGGCGCCTCCGGCGGCCTGAGCGGCCTGTTCGCCGCCGTGCTCGTCATGCTTCAGGCGCAGGGCCGCCTCGGCGCGGGCCGCTACGGCATCTGGCCGATGGCGGCGGTCTGGATCGGCATCTCGGTCATCTTCGGCCTGCTGGGCGGCCCCGACGGCAGCGTCATCGCCTGGACCGCCCACATCGGCGGGTTTCTCGCGGGGCTTGCATTTATCAAACCTGTATTAAGGATGAAACCATGACCGCCATCGCCTACACCGTCATCTGCACCGTCCAGTATAAATCGAAGGAAGAAGAATGGCTCGCGTGGCTGAAAAACGGCCATACCGCCGAAGTCATCAAATGCGGCGCGTCCTCCGCCGAGATCGTCCGCATGGATCCCGAACATGATGGCGCGGCGCCCGGCGCAACCTATGAAATCCGCTATAAATTCGACAGCCGTGGAATTTTTGAAGAATACCTCGAAAAACACGCCCCCCGCCTGCGCCGCGAAGGCTACGAACTCTTCCCCCCCGCCGACGGCTTCCTCTACCGCCGTACGTCTGGTGAGATTTTAGAATATTAATTCTCGCCACAGAGGCACAGAGAACACGGAGTAATCACAGAGAATAATATATAAGCTCCGTGAACTCCGTGTTCTCTGTGCCTCTGTGGTTAAAAAACCTTACTTCGCCGCTATGAGAATTTCATTCTGCGGCAACAGCGCCTGCGCGGCCAGAACCTGCCGCGCTTTCGGATAATCCCACACTATTGTATTAAACGATCCATGCGGCTTCGCGACCGGCATCCAGCGCTCGTAAATCTGCCCCGTCTCGCGGCAGGTCCACACCTTGTCCGGCGGCGCGTCCGCCGCCTTTTCAAGCCATTCCTTGGCCTCGTTGGTGTTGTAAAGCATTTCCTCCAGCTCCGCATACATCCGGTAAAGCCGCGCGGACGGCTGGATCTGCGCCGCCATGTTGAGATATTCCCGCGCCTGCCCCCACAGCGCATCGTCCATCGCCGCCCGCGCCGCCGCGATCTGGCTTTCGGCGTTATCCGGCTTGAGCGCAACCAGCCGCTCGAACCAGCCAAGCCGCGTCGATATGTCCTTGGGCTTGCTCGGCGGCGCGATCTTGCCCCACAGCTTCACTAGATCCTTGTGCGGGTTGCGCTTCCACGTCTCCTCAATCGCCGCCTTCGCCGCCCTTTTGTTGCCGCGCTCGATATAAAGCGCGGCGAGCCGCTCCGCCGCCGGCACAAAATCGGGCTCCATCCTGTGCGCGCGGCGCAACAGCCCCGCCGCCTGCTTCTTCTCGCCCTTCTCGGCGAGCGCCTCCGCCTGCGCCGCCAGCATCGCCACATGATCGCGCTGCGCCTGCCGCTCCTCGATCGCGCCGTACTTGACCGCGCGTTTAAGCGTCTTTTCCGCCTCCAGCCATTTCTTGCGCTGGATTTCCAGATCGTAAACCATGCGGATCACCCACGGCTGGCGCGGATGCATCTGCTGCGCCTTGCGCGCAAGATCGAGCGCCCGCACGGTGTCCCCGCCCTCCAGCGCGTCGACCAGCAAACCGCGCAGACCCAGAAAAGCCGTATCCTTGTTCTTCAAAAGCCGGTCGAACGCCGCCCGCGCGATGTCCTCCTCCCCGCGCAGCCGCGCCGCCTGCGCCTCCAGCAGCAGCGAAAGCCCTTTATCTTTCGGCCACAGCTCGCGCGTCTTGCGCGCCCGCTCGCTCGCATGCTTTGAATCCCCGGCGGCGACCGCCGTCAACCCCTGCGTGAGCGCCTGATAGCCCTTCTCATGGCTTTTGCGCTCCCGCCGCTTCTTCCAGCTTCCCGGAATCCCCGCGATCGCCAGCGCGATCCGGTGCAAAAACAGCAAAAACAGCGCCCCCACCAGCAGCGCAAACAGCGCAAGCCCGACATGCGCCGTAACCTGGTACCCCAGCCAGTCGACCTCAACCGTCCCCGGCCGCTGCGCCACCCATACGGCGGCGGCGGCGATCAGTCCGACCTTAACGGCAAACAACAGCGCGCGGATCATGGATTCTCCGGTTCTTCCGCTTCATCATAGCGGTATCAAAGACCCCTGTCATCCCGGCGACTTGTCCGCCGTAGCTTTAGCGAAGGCGGAAAGCCGGGATTTCGTGCCGCCCGCTCAAACTATTCCTTCCCCCCGCCCTGCGGGGGGATCAAGGGGGGAGCGCCTCTCCGCGGAGATAAAGGCCGGAGTAACGGCGAATCCTTAACGTGAATGACGGCGAAAACCCTCTTTTCTTGACAGCCCCACGCCGCCATGCCAGAAAACGCCATGCCTAAAGCGCGGACAAAATCTATTATTCCTATCGAGCGGATAGCCAGCCGGATTTACCTGATCCGCGATGAAAAGGTTATGCTGGATGCTGATTTGGCTGAACTTTACGATGTTCCGACCAAAAGGTTGAATGAGCAAGTCAAACGCAATCTCAAGCGTTTTCCCGACGATTTTATGTTTCAGCTCACCCCTGAAGAATTCGAAATCTTGAGGTCGCAAATTGCGGCTTCAAGTTGGGGCGGACGCCGGACAGCGCCGTATGCATTTACCGAACAGGGCGTTGCCATGCTTTCCAGCGTTCTCCACAGCGACCGCGCCATAGACATTAACGTAGCCATTATACGCACCTTCGTAAGAATGCGGGAAATGCTGGCCGCGCATAAGGATATCGCCCGTAAGATCGAAGAGCATGACCGCCACATTGCAAATCTCTACGAGCATGTGCAAAGGCTTTTAACGCCTCCTGCCGGAAAAAAGAAACCCATTGGTTATATCTGGGATGAAGAATAATAACTGCCGCGCAGCAGCGGCAACCGGATGAGCGGAAAATTCAGGGAAAGGGCATAAGGACAGAGCCGAATCAATTTATTCTGACCACTTTGATACCTTATTTAAGTATTTTTAATTTTCTAAAAAAACCTTAATTCTTTTTTTTAAAGTGTCTGATTGTTTGGTTTCACACTCCCAAATGATTAAATAACTCCAATTCATTTTCTTTAGAGCTTCTTTGTTAGCATCATCACGCAACTTATTACGTTCTAACTTCGGCAACCAATATTCTAAATTTGATTTCGGTAGACGTTTTATGCGGCAAACCGGTGAATCATGTTGATGCCAGAAACAACCGTGAACATAAATTACTTTTTTACGAGTGGAAAAAACAAGATCCGGCTTTCCGGGCAATTGTTTGTTGTGAAGTCTATATCTGTAGCCTAAGCCATGAACCAGTTTTCTAACAATCATCTCTGGTTTCATATCCTTGGAGCGGATACGGCTCATATTTTCGCTTCGGCGTTCTTTAGTAAGCCGGTCAACCATGGAAGTTAAACAGCGATATCCAAGGGAAGATCACTAATATCTTTTAGCCGATTGCCTTCAACCATAACGGCAAGAAGTTCCTTAGCATCACGCAAACGCAATATCTCAAGCGTTTCCTGTAGCTCATATAATGCAAAATGATATACGCAATCAATATCGCCTGTTCCAAGCGCAATAGATGCCAATCTGCTTGGAGTAGGTTCTGCGGTTACTACCACTACATGAGGCAATCGCCCTTTCCTGTTTCTTATGAGATTTAAGGCTTCTGATCTTGCGTTCTGTGCCCTGTCGCTTCTGATTGTCCATTTACAGGAAATACTGGCGTGAAGCAAAGGTCTATTATTATGTTTTCTGCGTAAACTCGAAAGCGTACTTACGCTGCCGTCGATTAGACGATTGTGACTATTTATTTCACTATCCTCTAATGTATCTCTAGCAATAACGATATCAGGGGTAATTGTATAGTCACTGCCAAGGGCTGCGGCCAATTCAGTATCGTTTCTTGCAGCACGATCCAAAGCAACAAGATGAGCGTATTGTTCATATTTAGCAATTTCCAGCCGGTTCCGCCCGGAAACTTGCCGAACATCCCAACTGCCTGGCCGCAAATGGCTCAATTTTAAAAAAGTCTGGCGTACAAAATCGGCACAAGCTTCTTCAAACTGTTTTCCGGATTTCTGTCCTGCAATTCTTTCACCTTTAGTTTCTGCTTTGAGTAATTTGGCGATTCCTTTTGCTATTGAACAACTGTTCGTGTTGTTGCCATCAGCATTGCTCCAAATCCCCTTCTTATTAACTGTCAGGGTTTTCTTGAGCAGGGCTGCATGATAAGCCTTCCTGGCCTCAACATATTCGATAGGTACCGGCATCAGGCTACCCTTGCTGCTTGCTTCGCCATAAGAACAGAGGCTATTTGCGCGGCTACTGCCCGCGCAACGGGAGGTGGGAATGCGTTTCCAACTTGACGGTAAGAGTTGGTTTTGCGTCCGGCAATCTGCCACTCATCCGAGAACCCCTGAATGCGCGCAACCATCCGGACAGTCAATTTAGGCATGCCGGAAAAATCCATATCTGGCGGTTCGTCGGCGATCCCCATGCCATTGACACCCAACTCAGCCCATGATCGTTTTGCTCTTGTCGGCCCAAGATCAGGCCCTCCATGTTTTTTAGAACCGCCAACTATAGTAGGCGCTATAGTATCAGCAAGCTTTTTCCATGCTTCAGCCTCTTTCCAGCCGCGTGAAGCCATAAGATCGTAAAGTGTCTCGCCAACCGTTGGAGGCCGCACTTTCAATGCATTGGGCCAATTGAAAAGTTCTGAGAAGTTTTTTTTCAACGCTACCAGAATAGCGCGGGGACGCAACTGAGGAACGCCATAATCAGAAGCATTCAATAATTTCCACTGGGCGGTATATCCCAGTTTTTTTAATTCTTGCAAAATATATTCCCGATAATCTTCAAAAGCTGCGCCCATCAGACCTTTGACATTTTCAATCATAACCGCACGCGGACGGATTTCATCAACCAAGCGAAGTCCGGCTGGAAACAAATCCCGCTCGTCCTCTTTTCCTAGTTGCTTTCCAGCAATAGAAAACGGCGGACATGGCAAGCCACCTGCCAAGAGATCGACACCTTTATACGGTCGGCCATTAAAGAAATTAAGATCATCGTTAATGACATTCCATTTCGGCCGATTAAGAAGCAGCGTCTCACAGAAGGCAGATTCGTATTCAACAAGGGCCTCGTGCTCAAAGCCCGCCAATTCAAGTCCGGAAGCTTGTCCGCCTGCTCCAGCGCACATCTCTACCGACGACAGGGAATAAAGCTGATCTCTTGGCATAAAAATTTAGTACCTATTTTGTTCTCAGTCTAATTTTATACCAATTGAAAAGCAACACTCCTTCTTCAGTTGCCAAATTGCAATCCACCGCCATTTCCGCTATAGTGGTTTCCAAGGCGCACTTCGTGCGCCTTTTTTATTGCCTCCGGAAAAGGGGCGGCGGGAACCCGGTAAAAAACGGACTAAAAGACTTTCCTTTAAAAACAGGGAGATGCGAATGCGCGTTTTTATTTTCGCAAACGAACTATAAGAGCGCGCGATGGTCTTCTTCGTGTGGGGGGGATATGGGAAAGTTTCTCTGTGTGCTCTGCGCTCTCTGTAGTTAAAAACGAAATTCTTCGCTCCTTCGCATCTTCCGCCTACGCTAAAGCTACGGCGGACAGGTCGCGGTGAAAAACCTTTTCAGTATGCGGAGGAATGGATCCCGGCCTTCGCCGGGATGACGCTATGAGAGGGGATGACAGCCGGGGGGAAGGCCCCCCACCCCCCGAAAAAGAAGCGACCGGACTGATAAGGAGACATAATTCAGGACGAGGAAATAAAAAGTACAAACGAAAAGAAGGACCGGGTTTTTCCTTTTGGGATCAAGGCGCTCTGCGTTGAAAAAACTTCCTTGCCAAACCCGGCCGGGTCCCCGCTTTCGCGGGGAAGACAGTGCAGGGGACGGTTAAAACCTACTGTCCCGGCGTAAAGTCCTGCTTCGGCGGCAGGATCGCAAACCCGGATTCCTCGTCCCGGATAACATGCCGCTGCGTCGCCATCTGCCTGATCTCGCGGATCAGGCTCTCGATGCCGCCCGTCTGCACCGCGATGCCCGGCGCGGTTTCGATGCGGCTGATGACCTTGCCGGTCATCATGTCCTGCACATGCTGCGCCATCAGCGTCATCTGCGCCTGGTCGACGAACGGCTGCGCCGTCGCCTTGGCTTCGCCCTCGAGCGATTGCAATTCCGCGATCGCGCCCGGAACGTCCCCGGCGTCCAGCATCTTCTGCGCCCGCGCGACCGCCGCCTGCGTGTCGGTTCCTGTTATCGGCTCGCCCTCGCGCTCGACATGCAGGATTTCATCAAGCCGCGCCTTGGCTTTTTCCTGCACCGAAATATCTTCGCCCTTGAGCGAGGAAACGACGATATCCCCGGCCAATCCGGTAAACTGTCCCTTTAATCCATCCGGGGTCAGCACGCCTTTTTCCGCCTGCGGCGCAAGCCTTGCGACCGCCTCCTGCAGCGCGGGATCGTCCTCACCCAGCAGTTTTTGCATCAGGGCAAGGTCTTCCTCGAACGGCGCGTTGCGGTTGAGCGAGCTCCTGAACTGCGAAAGCCCCAGCAGCAGCGCCGCGGCTTTCAGATCCTGCGCGGGAACGCCAGCTAACGTCTGCCCCAGCGCATCGTTTTCCTGCTGCGCCGCCTGCAGCGCCGCGTCGACGTCGCCGCCCTGCGCCTGCGTGGTCGCGAGCAACTGGTTAAGATCCGCAACCGCCGCCGATAACTGCTCCTGCCCCGGAATGGATACCTGCATGCTCTGGAACTTCTGCAAAAGCGCCGTCAGCTGCACCGGCGCGCCAAGCTCCGCCGCGTGCTGCTGCAAAATCCCGATCTTCTGCCCCACGGTGGCGTTCGGGTCCATGACGTCGCTCGCGATGGTTTCGACCCGCTCGGTCAGGCCCGTGACCGTGCTCTGGATATTCTGCGTCTGCTCCTGCATCTGCGCAAGGCGTCCCTCGATATCGCCGGGGATCAGGTCTTTAAGAAACGAATGCCGCTCCGCCCGCATTTCGGTGACTTCGCCCTGCACTTTCGCGATGTCCTGCGTGTTGCGGTCAAGCTGCTCCTTGCTCGGCCATACCAGCGCCGCGCAGGCAACCAGGACGATAGAGACAACAGCAACCGTAAACCATGCGCTTTTGGAAAAGCTCATCGACTGCGCCTTGCGCATGTCATCGAACATCTGGTCGTTCTGTGTTTTGGGTTCGCTCTCCGTCCCGCGCTTGCGCACCGTCATGACCGGCTCCTCCCGTGTTGTTGCCGTAACCGGCGGCTCCTTGCGCCGCTCCGGGGGCGCGCTCTGGGCTATCTCCGCCCGCAGCGCGCCGCCGCCCGCCCGCTCGACTTCCGAAAGGAAGCTGTTCTCGTTGGCGACCCCCGCGATCAAATCGGAAAGATCGACATTGTTGGTCTGCGCCGCCTGCATGATCTCGGTGCGGCGGTTGCCGGGAATGACGTTGCGCTTTTTCCAGCCCTGCACGGTCGTCACCGGCACGTTCATTTTCGTCGCCATCGGCCTGATGCCGCCGAACCGCTCGATAATCGCTTCCGCGTTGCCTATTGAGTTCATGGAATCCTGATCGCTTTCGTCTGTCATGATGTTGCTGCCTGCTTTATCACTGCCCGCTGTGTTTCTTAATTTAGATTGTGTCCAGCAGGGAAACCAGAGCCCGGCGGTCCGTGCGGCCCGCCGCCTGTACGTCCCGCCAGGGCAAATGCCGAAGGGACTTTACCACCGAATCGGCAAGACACAAGGCTTTTATTGTTTTTACAGATTGGGTAAGCCCGTGCCGCTCCAGCAGATCCACAAAAGCCTCCGCCGTACGCGCCGAAAAAAACAGCGCCGCCGCAACCTCGCCCCGCTCCAGAATTTCAACGCAGCCGGGACTGAACGAAGCCGCTTTCTCCGCCCGGTAAACCGCGCGCCGCTCGACGCTCAAACCCTTGACTTCAATATTTCTGGAAACATCGGTTCCGCTAAGATGGACAAGCCTTGCGCCTGCCTTAAGCTGCTTCCCCAGCAGCGCCATCAGCGCCGCCGCATCCCCGTCCGCGCTGGTAACATTTTCCCACCCGCAGGCCCGCGCGACCTCCGCCGTATGGTCCCCGACACAATAAACCGGCTTGCTCCTGTCCGCGATAAAATCCGCCGCCACGCGTACACCGTTCGCGCTCGTGAACGCGAGCGCGTCATAGCCCTGCGGCAACTCAAACGGCAAGGGATGGATAACCAGCATCGGCTCGATGAACGGCCTCAACCCCCGCCCCTTGACCTCCCGCGCCGTCTCCTGCGCATCCGCGACCGGCCTCGTTATGAGAACGTAATCACGCTTCATTCCAGCAGTTCTTTCGGCACCCGCTTCTTAAGAACCTCTCCCGCCTTCCGCCCCAGCGCCGCCGCATCGTCTTCCGGCCCCGCCACATCCTCCCGGAAAAACTGTTTCCCGTCCGCCGACGCCACGACCACCGAGAGCCGCAACTCCCCATCCTCGATCACCGCATGCGCCCCGATCGGCGTCCGGCACGACCCGTCCAGAACCTGCAACGCCGCCCGCTCCGCCGCGACCCGCAGCCCCGTTTCCCGGCAATGCAGCGCATCCAGCAGCGCCCGCGTTTGCGCATCGTCCGCCCGCGTCTCGATCCCGACCGCCCCCTGCCCCGCCGCCGGCAGCATGTCTTCAATATCGATAACGCAATCCGCCTCGCCTTCAAGCCCGAGCCGCTTGAGCCCCGCATAAGCCAGCACCGCCGCGTCCACCTGCCCTTTGCGTAATTTCTCGATCCGCGTCGGCACGTTCCCGCGCAGCGGTGCAATAATCAGATCCGGCCTTTTCGCCAGCACGAACGCCTGCCGCCGCAAACTCGACGTCCCGATCCTCGCCCCGCGCGGCAGATCGGCAAGGCACTTATACGCATTCCCCAAAAACGCATCCCGCGCATCCTCCCGCGGCAGCATATGGTCGATGACCAGCCCCCGCGGCAAAAACGACGCCATGTCCTTCATCGAATGCACCCCGCAATCAACCTCGCCCGCGAGCAGCGCCTCCTCGATCTCCTTCGCGAACAGCCCCTTGCCGCCCTCGGCCTCCGCAAGCCGCGTCTCCCCGTCCGAAGGCTTCCAGTCCCCGGAGGTCTTGATCTCGACAATTTCAATATGAATGCCCGGATGCGCCGCCTCAATCGCCCGCGCCACCATCCCGGTCTGCGCCAGCGCGAGTTTCGAGCCCCGTGTTCCTATGCGTAATGTCTTCGCCATGCGCACATATTTAACCCGGCAATCCTCTCTTGACAAACAGGCAAAGATGTAGGAATATAATCATAAAAACGCCACGACTCTGTCTGGCGTTATTTCTTTATCCGCAAAAGATCCTTTTTTTATCTTCTATGAACATGCTGTTTTGTAGGAACTTTTAAACTCATATATCGTTTGAGGCCATTGGTTAAGTGTTTGGGGCTGATGTTTTTTAAAAAGAAACCAGATGCAGAGTATATGTTAGGCCACTTTCTTCGTGGTCTGGATTTACTCACTAAATTTACTTTGGAAAAGGAAGGCAAATGCAACACCACTGATATATTTCACGAATATGTTTTTATGTTGACTTACTACACTGTGGCCGCAAGCAATCTTACTACTATGCCGCAGGACGAAATCGAGAAGTTTGTAGGCACAGCAACACTTGAAATTCAAAACAGGATTAAAAACTTTAACCTGCAATCATTTGAAAAAAATGCAAATGATTGTGCCGATCTTTTAAAAAAATCAGACCTGTATTTCGATCAGGCCGCGAGGGAATATTATACAAAAAATATAGCTACCGATGACGCAGCGGATATTTCTATGGAGAACTTTACTGTCATAGTCAATTCAGCAAGCGCAGGGCTGCTTACCCTGCTCACACGCGACGGTTACGCGAAAAATCAATCGGGTAAATTAATTTAAACGCTCCTCAAAGAGCCGGAGTTAAACAATTAAACTTCACCCCCTCAATAATGATACCTGCACTGCGCAATGAAAATCCCATCCCCCGCCGCCTTGTAGACGATCCTGTGCTCCCGGTCGATCCGCCTTGACCAGTACCCCGCCCAGTTATGCCGCAGCGGCTCCGGGTCGCCGATCCCCTCGAACGGATGGCGCTTGATGTCCTTGATGAGCGCGTTGATGCGCTTGAGAACCTGTTTGTCGGTCGCCTGCCGGTACAGGTAATCCTCCCAGGCGTTTTCCGACCAGGACAGGATCATTCTTCGATCAGGTCATGCCTTGAAATTTTCCCGGCTTCGATCTCCGCAATCGACTGGTTGAGCCGCGCCGCGTTTTTCGGGCTCGCCATCAGATAGGCGGTTTCCTCGTACGATTTGAAATCCTCAACCGACATGACAATCGCCGGTTTGCCGTTCTGGCGCGTGATCAGCAGCGGCGCATGGTCTTCATTGACCTTGTCCAGCATGTCCGCAAGATTGTTCCTGAACGCCGTATAGCTGATTGTATCCATTGCCAGAACTCCTGAATATGTACTTATTATTGTACATGTTCTTATTCAGGAAGTCAACTGTCCGTCTTACCAGTAAGTATCGGGATCGACCGAAGGCAATCTTTGAATATGCGGCAACGGCTGCGGCCCTCTCTTCACGGTTTCCCCGTCCCGCGCGGCAACCGCCGGGCGGAACTGCGGCCGCAGCGGATCGGCCTTGCTTGCCGCCGCTTGTTCATCCGTTCCGCCCTCAAGAAGGCGTAACTTCGGCGCGTCGTCTTTGTTTTCTTGATCGCTCATATCTTATGTCCCCGGCTTAAATACCAGCCCGCAATCGTTCCCCGGCAGGATCGTCGTTTTATAAACCACCGACGGCAATCCGTCCGTAAGAGATATTGCCCCCCGCCGCAAAATCTCCGTGATCGCCGAGGTCGATTGCTGCATGAACATCGGCTTGCCGACGCAGGCATGCCCGCCCATCAGGAACGGCATCTGGGCGTGAGCCGGCGTCTCGCGCCCGTCCGCTCCTATACGCTTCCTGTCGGGATCGAGCCTCATCGGCTCGGGGAACCAGCGCGGGTCCGTCTGCACGTTGATGAGCGGCACGACGACGATATCGCCCTTATCGATTTTATAGCCGCCGCCGATGACGGCGTCCGCAAAAGCCTTGCGCGGCACGGTCGTATGCAGCGTCGGGTGCAGCCGCGTGATTTCCGCCAGGTACTTGTTCATTTCGGTAAGCTTCTGAACGTCCCTGAGCGTCAGCGGCGCATCGCCCAGCTTCTCTGCTATCTCCGCCCGCAGCTTCTCCTGCTGCTCCGGCCAGTTCGCAAGCTCGGCGACCGCCCATGTCATGATCGAGGCCGTCGCCTCGTAACCCGCCGAGATCAGTTGCCAGACCTGGTCGCCGACGTCCTTTTTCGCTTCGGCTTTCAGCGCATCGGTTTTCGCTATGTAATAGCCGCAGGCATTCATGATCTCGCTGACCAGCACGCCTTCCTGATACCCGCCCTCATATGGCCGGCACACATTGTTGACGATCATGTCGAGGCAGTCCTTCGCCTTTTGCACTTCGGCGGGCGCGCTGAAATAACACTGGAACAGGAACGTCAGCGGGTTGAGCAGGTTTTTGAACAAAAACCCGTTCAGCACGTCGATGCTGCGCTTGAGCTCGTCGAAATGCTCTTGCGTGTCGTATTTGAAAACGGTCTGGAACAGGATGCGCAGCGAGAAATTCCGCAAATCTTCATAAACGTCCTTCGTGCCGCCCGCCTTCTGCCAGTGATCCACCAGCGCCTGCGTTTCTTTTTGCACCGCCCCCTCATGCCCAGTCAGCGCGGCCTTCCCGAAATGCGGTTTCAGCACGGCCCGCTGCTTCTTCCACTCCTCGTAACCGGCGGTAAAAATCCCCTGCCTGCCGTGCAGGCTGACATAGTTGATGACCGAAGGCGGCTTCTGGAAGATATCCACCTGGTTGAAAATATCCGTAAACCAGTGCGGGTTAATGATGTAATGGAAATTCTTGATCCCGAGAAAACGGAAGGCGAGCGCGTCCGGATAATCCCGCTCCCCCACGAGATTCTTGAGCGCCTGCGGGCTGCCAACATTGCTGACATCCCGCACGAACCGGAACATCGTGAGCGGAGACAACAGGTTATAAGTGACAACATCCATCGGCGGCTCTTCCAAATTTTTCATAAAATGGAAACTAACACAAGGAATTAAGGGGACACAATAAAATTATGATGCCCTTATTAATATTTATGGCTCCCGGGCAAATGTTTAAAAACTTCACATCTTCGCGCCTTCGCGGTTATAACTACCCCCATGAAACTCCTCGGCATCGAAACCTCCTGCGATGAAACCGCCGCCGCAATCGTCGACGGCGAGGGCAATATCCTCTCGAACCTTGTCCTGAGCCAGCTTGAAGAGCACCGCGTCTTCGGCGGCGTCGTTCCCGAAATCGCCGCGCGGGCGCATCTGGATCACCTTCCCAAACTGATCGAGGCGGCGCTGGATGACGCGGGCATTACGATCCAGGACCTCGATGGCGTCGCCGCCACCTGCGGCCCCGGCCTGATCGGCGGCGTGATGGTCGGCATGATGGCGGGCAAGGCGATTGCCGCCGCGCGCGACATCCCCTTCATCGGCGTCAACCATCTTGAGGCCCACGCCCTCACCCCGCGCCTCACCGATGACGTTGAATTTCCTTACCTGCTGCTGCTGGTGTCCGGCGGCCACACGCAAATCCTGCTCGCGGAAGATGTAGGCCGCTATAAACTCTGGGGCACGACCGTCGACGACGCGCTCGGCGAGTGCTTCGATAAATCCGCGAAGCTGATGGGCCTTCCTTACCCCGGCGGCCCGCATCTCGAAAAAGCCGCCGCGCAATGCGCGGATCAGGCCGCCGCGCTCGAACGCTTCCCGCTGCCGCGCCCGTTGAAGGGAAGAAAAGATTGCGACTTTTCTTTCTCCGGCCTCAAGACCGCCGTGCGCAATCACGTCGAAAAACTCCCGCCCGGCAAACTGCGCATGGAAGACGTATCCGCGATATCCTTCTCGTTCCAGTGCGCCGTCTGCGAAACCGTCGCCGACCGCGCGGAAAAAGCGATCCGGCGCTTCCGGGAAACTTACGGTAAAAAAATAACATCCCCCGCCTTCGTCGCCTGTGGCGGCGTTGCCGCCAACATGGCCCTGCGCGCCGCGCTTAAGGACTTGACGCAGCGCCACGATATGTCTTTTATTGCCCCTCCGGTCAAATTATGCTCCGATAACGGGGCGATGATCGCCTGGGCGGGGATAGAACGGCTGAAACGGGGAATGACCAGCCCTCTCGACATGCCCGCCCGCCCCCGCTGGCCTCTTGACGAAGGATGAATATGCAGAAAATCGGTGTTATCGGCGCAGGCGCATGGGGCACGGCACTCGCCCAGTGCATGGCGAACGCGGGCGGCAAGGTACTTCTATGGGCGCGCGAGCCCGAAGTCGTCGAATCCGTGAATGGCCGCCATGAAAATGCCCTGTTCCTCCCCGGCGTCCCGCTCAATCCCGCGATCGAGGCGGCGGACAGCATTTCTAAAACCGCCGGCTGCGACATGCTATTGGTCGTCACGCCCGCCCAGCATGTGCGCGGCACCCTGCACTCGCTCAAGGGCGCTGTCGCCGAAGGCAAGCCCGTCGTCATCTGCGCGAAAGGAATCGAGCTTGAAACCGGCCTTCTGATGTCGCAGGTCGCGCAGGAGGAAGTGCCGGACGCCACCATCGCCGTCCTCACCGGCCCGACCTTCGCCGCCGAAATCGCGCGCGGCCTCCCGAGCGCCGTCACAATCGCCGCGCATGACAAGGACATCGCGCAGGAAATCCGCGAGGGTCTGGCGAGCAAGCACCTGCGCCCCTACATTACCGACGATGTCATCGGCACCCAGATCGGCGGCGCGGTGAAAAACGTGATCGCCATCGCCTGCGGCATCGTCATGGGCAAAAAACTCGGAGAAAGCGCCCGCGCCGCCTTATTGACAAGAGGCCTTGCCGAAATGGCCCGCCTCGCCTCCGCGATGGGCGCGAAAAAGGAAACACTGATGGGCATGTGCGGCGTCGGCGACCTGATGCTCACATGCTCCTCGATGCAATCGCGCAATTATTCGCTCGGCGTCGCGCTCGGGCAGGGCCGCAGCCTCGAGGACATCATGTCCGAGCGCCAGGGCAAGTCCGTCACCGAAGGCGTCCACACAGCCGCTGCATTAACCGTCATGGCGAAGAAACACGCGGTCGAGATGCCGATAGCCGAAATCGTCCATAAATGCGTCGGCGAAGGCATTCCCGTCGATGAATGCATCGGTGAAATGCTCGACCGCCCTTTGACATCGGAAATCCAGTAGCTCTTGTCATCGTCATCTCGTGACGCGGGTATGTGTCGGACCCTGAGTTGTAAATTACGGCAGACAGTCAGGCTGGAATTCAGCATCAAAAAAGCTTCCCGGATAGTTATCGTCGACTGGCGAAATGGCGTACAAGTCTTTGATTTCATGGGGTTCAATCATGATTCTGGACAAGCTTAACGTGTTCTGGGATACTCCACACGTATAGGCTGAGGAGTTACTAATGCCTGCAAATGGAAAAGTAAAATTAAAAGCCAATGAAATCGATACTCATGTGGGAAAGAATTTAAAGACATATAGATCCATGGCAGGAATGTCGCAAAGCGAACTGGCGAAACAATCCGGCATTACCTTCCAGCAAATTCAGAAGTACGAGAACGGAACTAACCGGATAAGCGCTTCCCGGATGTATGCGCTGGCATGCATTCTTGATATCAATGTCGCTCATTTTTTTAAGGGTCTGGATGATACAGGAGACTCTTTTCCCGAAATGGACAAGGAAACCCTTAATGTCATCAGCCTGTATCAAAAAATTTCCGACAAGCGGATAAAAAAATCGCTACTGACGCTTTTAAAAAGTTACGTGAAAAAATCATAATGATTACGCTGGAGCAATTTATCGAACAGACAAACGCGGCAAACACCGCGGAAGAAGTCTTTCTCATTTTTGAAAAGGCCCTGCGCCAGTTCGGTTATGATCGTATCTGTTACAGCCTGATCACCAACCATCCCTCTCTGGGCCTTAATGCGGGTCACGGAGTGCTGAGGAACTATTCCGAAGACTGGATGAAACACTATTTTAAAAACGGCTATGAAAAAATCGATCCTGTTCCCAAATACTGTTTTTCCACCAACATGCCTTTTACGTGGGACTGGCTGACGGCCACCACGAAATTATCGGGCGATGAACATAAGGTCATGAACGAAGCGCGCGAAGCAAAGCTGTATGACGGTATAGCCGTTCCTTTATACGGCGTGAACGGTGAACTCGCCGGTGTAGGAATGGCAAGCAGCGCCAACGGCACGGGCGTCGATAAGAACATGCTGTGCAAAATCCGCGCGCTGGCTTTCCAGTTTCATCTTGCTTATACCGAGAAGGAAGCCGAACTGAACACGATCCAGAATATTCATTTAACCGATCGCGAAAAAGAAATTCTACTCTGGGCCGCGGAAGGAAAAAGCGATCCGGTGATTGCGGAAATCATAGGCATATCCTATCCCACAGTCCGCTATCATATGAACAATGTTTTCAAAAAACTGAATGCCAATGAGCGTACGCTCGCGGTCGTAAAAGCGATCCGTTATGGCCTGATACTTCCCACCTATGTATCCGAACTGACCTCTCCCTATCAGACTTGCTAGGTTATAATTAACCGTCATTTTTGCTGTCATCTCCCTGGAACTGTCGTTTTAGGGAGATGCAAAATGATTGAATGCGTTACTCTTGAAACTGCACATCATTTTTTAGGGAATCCGATTTGCGAACAGCACCGGCTGCGATACGAAAGCATCATTAAAAGGCAGAATTGGGACGTTCCTGCCGTAAGAAATCTGGAATACGACAGTTACGACAACCCGGCGGCCTATTACCTGGTTAAAAGAAATCGCTATGGCGAAGCTATCGGTTCATCGCGGCTTTATCCGACCGACCGGCCTTACATGCTCCAACAGAATTTTTCACATCTGGTTACAAAACGGAAGGCGCCGAACGACATATCGGTCTGGGAGGGCAGCAGGTTCTGCATCAAATCCTCTCTTCCTCCGCCGGAGCGGGAAAGTATCATTCAGGAAATTGTAGTGGGCTATCTGGAGTTTGCCTTGGCAAACAATATCCAAAGCATTATCGGGGTTATGTATCCCGTTTACTGGAAGAATATTTTTGTCAAATCCGGCTGGAATGTCGAATGGCTCGGCGATATCTGCAAAAACGCCGAAGGCCACAAAATCGTCGCCGGGGATCTGAAAGTTTCAAAGACCGTCCTGGATCATGTGAGAACGACCACAGGAATTCATGAAACGGTTTTGAATTACGGACAACTGCATAAACGCATAGCTGCTTAAGGAAAAAGTATGTTAGATCACTCTAATAATAATGAACGAAGCATCCTGCACTCTTTGGAATTTCTCAGACGTGAAGCTGAAACAAACGGGTGCGAAGATTTGAGTTTGATACTTCAGACAGCTATATCTCTTGCCTCTTCAAGAGACACTCATTTTGAAATTTCTGATGATCCTGAAGCGCAGTTGGTGGCAAACTTTTTATTGAAGTTTTTCCAAAGCAGCGAAGCTGTTCAAAGAAATGTGATCGAGGTGATTGACGAAAACAAGTTAAAGTAAGATTGAAATTTTTTCTCCGCTTTTTCTTGCGTTTCCATATTCTATCTGCTACTATATGCTCATAAATAATTAACAATAAAAATATGTAACGGGTAAAGAGGAGTGTTTCATGACGAACGGTGCAAGCCGGGACGGCGTCCATCTATTGAGCGATTTTCTTCACGCATCGGCAAACTTTGTCGGCGATCACACCTGGGCGCGCATAGGCGCGGGCATTCTCGGTTATCTGCTTATCGATGACATTACAGGCGGCGACAACACGCTGCTGAGCGCGGGGCTTGCCGCCGTCTTTGCCCTGATGGCGGGAACCGCTCTGGATAAAACGGCAGATCTTGCCGCAATGGGCGAAGACTACCTTTTCAACGGCCCGCAACCGGTTTTCTCGATGTGAGGATGGAACAATGATAAGTTTCAATTTCCTGAAAAAGAACAAAAGGCCCGAAAGCTCGGTCATGGCCGCGATGGCCATCGACATCGCCGTCAACGACAAGGCGCAAATCTGGGTGCTTCACGACAGGAATTTCCACGACGTTTTCGGCGAGCATATCGCTCATCTCGAATACCATCCTCAAACGGGCGACCTGATGTTCGTTTCTGAAAACGGCATGTCCAGGCCTCTGGGCATGCCGGTTCCGGAACGGACCAGGCCGGAGATCGAAAAAGCCGCGCAGGCCCATTTTTTCCTCATCAGGGATAAAAAGGCAATCGCGGACTGTGAGATCAAGCCGGTCAGATTAGGAGTCAACAAAACATGAGGAGATCACTATGGCGGCGATAACGACTGACGAAACGGCAAAAGAAGAAGACGGCTATCTTGGCAGCATTTCCGGCTTCCTCTCCAGAAAATGGGGTGACATTACCGGCAAGATCTGGGACGGCGTGGGCAATGCCCTCGGCCCGACATTAGATAGCGTCGGCAATTATATCGACACGAAAATCAAAGGGCTGCTCGATTTCATATTCGGCTTCGTGAAATCGAATTTCATCGGCATGTTCGGCACCGGCGATTTCAGGAACTTCATGGACGAAATCTGCGACAACATGCACGCCGGGTTAGTAAATGCCTTCGTCGGCGCGGCGGATGCGCAGCGCATCGACGAAGAAAATGCGGCGCCCAAAAGCGCGGTAGTGGCGCCGGCGGAACCGGCTTACGGCCCTCGTTAATAATAATTCCTCCCTCCCGCATGGGGGAGGGAGGATAAAGGGGAGATGGCAACCTTAATTTAGTACTGGCCCGCCGGCCCGCAAAATCGGCGCGCCCGGAATTGCGACATCTTCAACTTTAAATTTCCTGTCCCGGCTTGGCCCGGCGCCGGTAATATCGAACAATCTTTTTATGAACGGATGCCTCCTTTGAATCTGAAATATTTAACATAATATAAAATGCTGTGCAAGAAAAACGGCGGAGTTCCCATCTTTTTGCTTTCTTAATCAGTTTCGGCTATTTTAACATGATAAGTTAAATTGGACGATACATGTATATAAAGCGCACATTGGAGGAATTTCTCAAAAAAGCCGCGGGACAGTTTCCTGTGACGCTGGTGACCGGCCCGCGTCAGGTCGGCAAGACCACCATCCTGCAACATCTCGGCAAGGATGAGCGCGCCTACGTTACTCTTGACGATCCGGTATTGGCTACATTGGCGCGGGAAGAACCGGCCTTGTTCTTGCAGCGTTTCAAACCTCCGGTGCTGATCGATGAAATCCAGTACGCGCCGGAACTTCTGCCCTACATCAAGATGGCGGTGGACAAGGAACGCAAAAACGGCATGTTCTGGCTGACGGGCTCACAGCAATTCCAGCTTATGCAGGGCGTAACGGAGTCGCTCGCGGGCCGTGTTGGTATTGTAAACCTGCTGGGCTTGTCCCTGAAAGAGTTACAAAGACGAGCACAAAAAGTCGTTCCTTTTTTACCCACGGACGATCAGTTACAAGAACGCTTTGAATCATCTCCCGTATTAGCATTGCAGGATATATACCGCATAATCTGGCGCGGAGCCTTTCCGGCAATGTGGGTGTTGGATGAAGGAGATGGAGCGGGTAACGGGGATGGCAGCGGACATGGATTTGGCGCCGGGAGCGGTATGGGAGATGGTGAAGGCGGAGGAAGGGGTGACGGTTATCCGGATATTATATCCAGCAATACAGACCGCGACCTGTTTTACAACTCCTATATCCAGACCTATTTGCAACGCGACGTTCGCGGTCTTGCAAATGTCGGGGATGAAGGCACGTTCTTGAAGTTTCTCCGCGCCGCCGCCGCCCGGACGGGGCAGTTGCTCAATATGTCAGACATGGCGCGGGACGCCGATGTATCGGTGACAACGGCCAAACGCTGGCTGTCCATACTGGAAGCATCGGGCATTGTCTATCTGTTGGAGCCTTATCATTCCAACGTCACAAAGCGGCTGGTCAAGGCGCCGAAACTTTACTTTCTGGATACGGGACTGTGCGCTTACCTGACGGAATGGTCCAGCCCGGAAACGCTGGAAGCCGGGGCCATGTCGGGGGCGATACTTGAAACATTCATTTTCACCGAAATTCTGAAAAGCTACTGGCACAACGGCAGGCGCGCGCCGCTTTATTATTACCGGGACAAGGACAAGAAAGAAATCGACCTGCTGATCGTGCAGGATGAAACCATATACCCGCTGGAATTCAAAAAGTCGGCTTCGCCGGATAAAAGCATGGTGCGGCATTTCGGACTGCTGGAACAACTTAAAAAGCCGGTCGGGGAAGGCGGCGTCATCTGCCTGAGCGAAACCTTGCTTCCTGTCACGGAAAATTTCAATGCTATCCCGGTTGGTCTGCTATAACAGGAAAACCCCATTGAAATCCCGCCATCCCGCCGCTACTCTCCCCCCATGGCATACTGGCTGATGAAATCCGAACCCTCCGCCTGGTCGTGGGACGATCAGGTCAAAAAAGGCGTCGAGCCGTGGACCGGCGTACGCAACTACCAGGCCAACAACAATATGAAGGCGATGAAAAAAGGCGACAAAGCCTTCTTCTATCACTCGGTCGATGAAAAGCGCATCGTCGGCATCGTCGAGGTGGTGAAGGAACACTACCCCGACCCCACCGATGAAACCGGCAAATTCGGCATGGTCGATGTGAAAGCGGTAAAACCCGTGTCAAAACCGGTAACCCTTGCCGACATCAAAGCGCATAAAGATCTTCAGGACATGCCGCTGATCCGCCAGTCGCGCCTGTCGGTCTGCCCGGTCAGCGAAATGCAATGGAACGCCATCCTCAAACTCGCGGGAGAGTGACATTAACCGCCGCGATCTCCTCCTCATCGCCCTCGTCGTCGTAAGCTGGGGTTTTCACGTTCCGGTGATGAAGCTGGGCGTCGAAACCGTGCCGCCGGTATCGCTCAACGCCGCGCGCTTTTTCCTGACCGCGCTGGTATTCCTTCCCTTCGCCGGGAAAATCGGTCTCGATGATTTAAAAAAACTCATCCCCGTCGCGCTGTTCTTCGTCTGCGGCAACCTGATCCTGGCCTATCTCGCGCTCGACCGCATCACGGGCAACAGCTTCGTCGTCATCATCCAGACCGCGCAGCCGGTCACGATCATCCTCGCATGGCTGCTATACGGCGAAAAATTCGGCCTTAAAACCACGCTCGGCATCCTGATCGCTTTCTCCGGCCTGCTGATCGTCTTCGGCGCGCCGGACATTGTCTCGGCCCCGATGGGCGCGGTCCTGACCGTCCTTGCCGCGATTTCATGGTCGTTCGGCTCGCTCGCGATGAAACGCGCTTCGCACATAAAGCCCGCCGCCTTCCTCGGCTACAGCTATTTGATGGGCGCGCCCGTCGCCCTTGCCGCGACCTGCCTGTTTGAAGAAGACCAGATCGGCCGCTTCCTCAGCGCCGATCCCGGCACTCTCGTTTTCATCCTGTTCTATCAGGTCATTTTCATGGGCCTGATGACCGTCGTCTGGAGCGGCCTGATGTCCCGCCACCAGGCGCAGTACATCACGCCCTTCCTGATGCTCCAGCCCCTGATCGCCGTTGTCGGCGGCTACTTCCTGCTCGGCGAAACCCTGCACTGGAACGTCGCCCTCGGCGGTCTGACGGTGCTCGCAGGCATCGGCATCATCCACTGGCGCGCCATAGTGAAAAAAGCCACCCGCGCCCTATATTGACATAATTAAAAAATTCAGCTTCAGTCCCGGCGCTCTTTCGTGCTAAAAAGCGTTAACCAATAAGACTAAAAAATGAACAAGGGAGAATGAAAACATGAGCACCGGCGCGCAGAACGCAGTGAAAAAAATGGATAATAAAAACGAAATCTTTGAACCCTCCGCCGACATCGTGATGAACGCCCGCATCACCGCCGCGCGTTACGAAGAAATGTATGAGCGTTCGGTCAAGGACCCGGAAGGCTTCTGGAAAGACATGGCCGTCCGCATCGACTGGTTCAAGAAACCAACCAAAATCAAGAACACGACTTTCGATGCCAAAAAACTCTCGATCAAATGGTATGAAGACGGCGAGCTTAACGCCTGCCACAACTGCATCGACCGCCACCTGCCCGCCCGCGCGCGGCAGACCGCGATCATCTGGGAAAGCGATGACCCGTCCGTCGACCGCAAAATCAGCTACGCGGAACTGAAAGACGAAGTCAGCCGTCTCGCGAACGCCCTCAAATCGCGCGGCGTCAAAAAAGGCGACCGCGTCACGATCTATATGCCAATGGTGCCGGAAGCCGCCTTCGCGATGCTGGCCTGCGCCCGTATCGGCGCGGTCCACTCCGTCGTCTTCGGCGGCTTCTCGCCGGAATCCCTCAGGGGCCGCATCCTTGATTGCGAGTCCGAAACGATCATCACCGCCGACGAAGGCGTGCGCGGCGGCAAGAAAATCCCGCTGAAAAAGAATGTCGATGAAGCGCTCAAAGAGTGCCCCGGCGTCAAAAGCGTTCTGGTGCTGCGCCACACCGGCGGCAACATCGACTGGACCAAAGGCCGCGACATCTGGTGGCACGAGCTTGTCGACAGCCAGAGCGAGGATTGCCCGTGCGAGGAAATGAACGCGGAAGATCCCTTGTTCATTCTTTACACTTCCGGCTCCACCGGCAAGCCCAAGGGCGTGCTGCACACGACCGGCGGCTATATGGTCTATACCTCGATGACGCACGAACTCGTCTTCGATTACAAGCCGGGCGAGATTTACTGGTGCACCGCCGATGTCGGCTGGGTAACGGGCCACTCTTATATAGTCTACGGCCCGCTCGCGAACGGCGCGATCACATTGATGTTTGAAGGCGTGCCAAACTACCCCGATTTCTCCCGCTTCTGGCAGGTCATCGACAAGCACAAGGTCAATATCTTCTACACCGCCCCCACCGCGCTCCGCGCTTTATTAAGAGAGGGCGATGCGCCGGTGAAAAAAACCTCGCGCGCCTCGCTGCGTATTTTGGGAAGCGTCGGCGAACCGATCAACAGTGAAGCCTGGCTGTGGTATCACGGCGTCGTCGGCGAGGGCCGCTGCCCCATCGTCGACACATGGTGGCAGACCGAAACCGGCGGCGCGCTCATCACCCCGCTCCCCGGCGCAATCCCGACAAAACCGGGCAGCGCGACCAAACCCTTCTTCGGCGTCCAGCCCGCCATCGTCGATACCGACGGCAAAATACTGGAAGGCGCCTGCTCCGGCGCCCTTGTGCTGCTCGATAGCTGGCCCGGCCAGATGCGCACCGTCTACAAAGACCACGAGCGCTTCGCCCAGACCTATTTCAGCACGTTCAAAAACATGTACTTCACCGGCGACGGCTGCCGCCGCGACGAAGACGGTTATTACTGGATCACCGGGCGCATGGACGACGTGCTGAACGTCTCCGGCCACCGCCTCGGCACGGCGGAGATCGAAAGCGCGATCAACGAGCATGACAAGGTCGCCGAAAGCGCCGTCGTCGGCTACCCGCACGATATCAAGGGCCAGGGCATCTACGCCTACGTCACGCTGAACAAGGGCATCGAGCCGAGCGAGGATATCCGCAAGGAAGTCATCGGCGCCGTGCGCAAAATCATCGGCCCCATTGCCACCCCCGACGTCATCCAGTTCGCCCCCGGCCTGCCGAAAACCCGCTCGGGAAAAATCATGCGCCGAATCCTGCGCAAGATCGCCGCGAACGAACTCGACAGTCTCGGCGACACCTCAACGTTGGCCGACCCGGCGATCATTGAAGACCTGATTAAAAACCGCGCCGCAAAATAACCTTCCCCTTAAGCCCTCTCCCCTCGGGGAGAGGGTTGGGTGAGGGGGACTTAATGCCCGGTTATGCCCTATAGCCCCCAAAACCTTGCCCCCAGCCCCCGCCTGATATACCCTGAAAGGGTGTAGCTCAGGCGCCCTTTCGTTTTTAAATAATAAATTTATGCCCCGCCTCCTTGTCCTGTCCGCAGTCCTGTTGATTTTCCTGTCCGCGTCCTCCGCGACGGCGCAAACCCTGACAGGACAAAAAACGCCGTCTTTGTGGAAACCGGTCGCTGACCTTTCGCTGCAAACGGGAAGCGAACGATCGCTCGGACTGGTCACGCTCATGATCCCGGTGGCGCAAGACCGCTCCTCAATGGTTTTCGCCGACCTGCGCACGCTCATCACCGATCGGGATGAATGGGAAGGCAATGCCGGCATCGGCGCGCGCAAAATCCTGCCACCGGGAATTATCGCCGGCGGCTATGTCTTTTTCGACAACCGCCTGACCGGAAACGGCAATACTTTCCGTCAGCTCACGGCGGGCCTTGACGCCATCGGCGAACATTGGGACGGGCGGGTCAACATCTATAATCCGGTCGGGGACGACACAAAACTCGCCTTCGATGACGGCGGCGGCGTTACGATTGCGGGCACCCGGCTCTTCGCGCGCGACGGACGGGTCTTTGAAACCGCGATGTCCGGCTGGGACATCGAGGCAGACCATGCGCTTCCTTATATCGAGCGCATCCGCGCCTATGCCGGGCATTAAAGTTTCAGCGCCGATGACATCGAAGACGTCAAAGGCTGGCGCGGCCGCCTTGCCGCCGATTTAACCGACTGGATACGCCTCGGCGCGGACTACCGTTTTTCGGACTCCGTGCGCGATAACGAACTGACCGGCGAAATCCGCCTCCGCGTCCCTTTCGACGGCTGGGATCAGGGCAATAACCGCGCCCTGCGGATGGCGCCGATCCAGAAACGGATGATGGAACCCATCGTCCGCGATATCGACATCGTGACGCAGGCGCAGGACCGCGCCTCCTTCGTGCCGTTGCTGACGCCCGGCGGCGAACCCGCCAACGTCTACTTCGTCGACAACACGGCAGCCGCCGGCGGCGACGGCTCGCGGGAACTTCCTTTCAACACTCTGGCCGGCGCGCAGGCGGCGGCAGGCGATTACGATACGATTTATATTCTGCAGGGCGACGGCACGGCGGCGGGCCAGAACGCGGGCATTACCCTCAATGGCGCCGCCCAGCGCCTGCTGGGCAGCGGCGTCGCCCTCACTTTCGACACATCGCGGTTGCAAGAGCCGGATAATATGCCCCGCTGGGCCGAATTGAACGGCACAACCATCCTCGCTGCCGGCGCAGCCCCCATCATAACCAACGCCGCCGGCATCGGCATCGACGTTACAGGCGATGATACCGAAATCGCCGGCATCATCGTGGACGGCTCGACAAGCCAGAACATCAGGATCTTGAATGCGGATGACATCATCGTCCATGACGTGACATTGCTGGACGGCGTCTCGCACGGCCTGCTGGCGCAATATGACGATAACGGCAGTTACGATATTACCGTTTCGGACAGCATCGCCGATAACAACGGCGGTTCCGGCTTTTTCGTCAATGTGCTCAACGATTCCTCTTCCCGCGCGACATTCACGAACAACCTCTCGCAGGACAACACCAGCCGCAGCTTTCATATCCGCACCTTCAATACATCCGACGTAACGGCGACAGTAACAGGAAATACCGCCCTGAATAACGGCAGCTACGGGATATTTACCGAGGGCCAGAACAGCGGCAACGCAACCGCGACGATAACCGGCAACACTTCCAACGGCAACCAGAACAATGTCGGCATATATTCGGCATTCATCGACAACTCCATCGGAGCAGTAGATGTGATCGGCAACACCACCAACGGCAATACCGGCTTTGGCATCCTCTATCAGGCGCGCGGCAACGGCAGGCTCACGGGATCGGTCATCGGCAATACCTCGAATACGAATACCGGCAGGGGCATGATGATCCAGACGCGGGATAACGCCGCTCTCACCGCGACCGTCAGCGGCAACAGCTTTACAGGAAATGGCAACAGCGGCGTGCTGATCGAAACCCAGAACGCCGCGAACATGACTCTTTCTTTCTCGGAAAACAGCGCGGCGGCAAACACCAATACCGGGTTCATCGTCAACGACGATTCAACCGGGATTATCGACGCGGATTTCGGCGGCGGCACGCAGGGCAGCATCGGCGGCAACCGCTCCTTCGACAACACGGTCGTCGACCTGAATGCCGATCTCGACGGCGGCGCTCTGAAGGCTGAAAACAACTGGTGGGGCGACGCCGCCGGTCTTCAGCCCGCGCGCGTTACGCTGGATCCCGGCACGACCGTCGACTTCACGCCCTTTCTCACCGTGGACCCGGATCCCTGAACTTGCGCTCCAGCCGCGGCGTATTGTAACTCGCGCCTTTCACATGCCGCGACTTCCGGTCGAGCAGTTCCACGCTCGTCTGATCGCGGTAACCGCCGTCCACGCGCAGCACGATCGATTTGACCACCGCGTAATGCGCGCCGTCATAGGCGTCCGGATCGTCGATTTTAATGACGGACATATCCGTCAGCTTGCCGCGGTCGTTCTCGCAGTCCGGCGCGGAAATTAGCCGCCGTATGTACAGGGCGACATCTTCATCCGGGACCGCTTCCGTAAGCGCCGCCAGCGCTTCATTCGTCGGCTCCCATCCGGAAAGGGTTCTGAACCCCTGCGCTCCATCCACCGCATAACCGCCGAACACAAGCCGGCGCGGCAACCCCGCAAGATCGAGAATTTTATGCCCTGTAATCACCGGCTGCGCCCGGCCCCTGACCAGCGCGAGATCCCCGCTCTCCGTCAGCCCGGACGCCTCCCGACCCCGCCAGCGGTGCCATTCAAGAAACGGCCGCGTCCCCGCCGCATATCCGAAAAATTTGATTAAACTCATGGAAAGCTCCCTCTGCCGGAGCGGCAGTGGATCACAGCCGCGGCGATACTGCAAACAGATTTCTTAGTTAAACCGCGGCATCCCCGGCATGGCCGCGCCGCCGTTCTTCGCTTCGCGGCCCAGATGCATCCGCATCGCCAGCCCCTGCATCTCGACCATCAGCTTGCTCATGGTCTGCGCATCGAACGGGCCGATATAACCGTCATCGGTCTCCATCGTATCCGGCGGCAGATTCAGCATCATTTTGGCTTCCGCGGGTTCATAAAAATAATCGGTAAGCTTCCCGCCATCCCGTGGCTGCACATGCGGATTGACGATACCCAGCTTGTAAAAAAAATGCCCCTCTGCGTCCGGCATCCGCACCACCAGCGCCCTGATATGGGTTTCCGGCGCTGCCTCCCTATTGAACCTGAAGCCAAGCTGGCAAATTCCCGTCCCGTCCGGCTGCGGCCTGAAACGGTAATTCTCGATATTCGGCGGAACGTAAACAGGTCCAGAACTCAATGGCTTTTTTCCTTTTAAGGATTATTACGTAAAACAAGCACCGCCTGTCAAGTTTTTTTGCATTTTTCATTTGACAACAGGATTGTTTTTTCATAATCATTATCTTTCAGCCGAAAGATGATTAGATGAGCGCCCTTAAAATCCCGTCCCATAAAACGAAACGGAGCCAAGATGTTGCTTTTGTTCGGCCGTAGCTTGCCGCAAAATCTTTCGCGTTATTTTTCCGACCGCGCCGCGCAAGACGGACATCGGGTAATTTTTGCCAGCATGGGAAATTTCCCCAGCAGCGAAGCCTTCAGCGAATTACGGGCGTTGCCGGCTGAGGATTTAAAAGGCCAGCCGGTAGTCGTTTTTCAATCCTTTGCCCAGGCGGGAGAGTTTTCGGCAAACGATTACTTCGTCCAGATGCTTTGGGCGGGAGATACCCTGAAACGCTACGGAGCCGGCCCATTATGGGCGATAGCGCCTTTTGGTCCCTATACGCGGCAGGATCAGGAACGCGCGGGCAAAATGGATTCCGTGGCCTGCGAGGCGGCGGCCAAACATCTGGCAATGGATTTCGAAGGCTTGAGCGCAATAGAGCTTCATTCGGAAAAAGCCCGCAAGCTCATGGAAGACCGTTTCGGACAGGGGCGGGTTTTCTCCATTGATCCAACCGAAGTTTTCCTGCGGGATTTACAAACCCAATCCCTTCAGAACCCGGTCGTGGTCAGCCCCGATAAGGGCGCGAACGCGCGTGCGGATACTTTGGCGAAAAAATTGGGCGCGGATCGTTTTTATGTCGATAAGGAACGCAGCGAAATTGTTAACACAAAAGTCGCGGGCAGCAGTGGCGATGTCGAAAATCGCGATGCCGTCATGGTCGACGATATGGCCGACACATTCGGGACCGGGGCAAACAGCGCAAAACTCGTGCGCAGCAAAGGCGCATCCCGCATTTTCTTTTATTCGGCCCACCCGGTTTTAAGCGGCCCGGCCTGGGACAGGCTGGCGAAGTTGATGGGTGAAGGAGACATTGATCGCGTACGCTTTGGCAATACCATAGCGCGGAACGCGGAGGCCGAGAACTTTGCCCAGCAATACGGGCCGGATATTGCCGATAAGATAGGATTTCTTGGGATGGAAGAAGTCCTGTATAACCATGTTAATAAGGTTATAGCCCATCATCCGGCAATGAAAATTTAATCCGGAAAAAACGGCCTACGCGTACCGCACCCGCCTGAATTCTTTTCCACCTTCCGAAACCGCCGCAAAATCGTTCGCCGCCGAAAGCTGCCTGCGCGCGGCAATGAAGGTGCGGTTCATCAGCCAGATCATCATCAGCATCCAGAAAAACAGATCGCTGCTGGAATCCCTGCAGCGCTTTTCGATCAGCAGCAGCGCCCGCGCCGCCTCCTGCTCCGCCTTGCGCGCGCGCATCGTGCGTTCCATCGCCTCGCGCGTCTCAATCTCGCGAATGTCCTGAAGCTCGATCAGCCGCGTCTGCACCGCGCTCCGCGCGCTGTCCAGCATGTCGGCGGCCACTTCGGTCATCGGGTCGCATACGCTTCGCTCCCGCGCGAGCCGCTTGTGCTGCCTGTTCGCCTCCAGATATTCCTTGTGCAGCCGGGCCAGCACCGGATCGGCGGGCGCGAACGCCCCGATATCCGCCAGCTTCCCGTCCGCCGCATGTTCATCGTCCGGCCCGATAGACTCGAGCCGCCGGATCATCTCTGCGATGACCGCGTTAACAGAGCCCTTTTTCATGCTCTTATCCCCCACACACAATTTGGTCGTCTTTATTGAATTGCCGCCATATTACGACAACAATGGTAAAAACCGGGTTAATTATAGAAACGCATTACGGCTACTCTCGCCGGAACCCCGCGGATTTCTTAGAGATTCAGGGCCTAAAAAATTGCATTGAAGGCCCAAAAAATGAGACAATATTATTAGGGAAAGGTGCGTAACAGGGAACTGATGGCAGGGAACAATAAATCCAGAATTTTTGAACTAAAGCAGAAATTATTGAGACGGGCCTGGGACGGTGAATCGAACCTGGCCTCCAGCGGCGCGGAGATGATCCTCCTGATCCAGATGCGCATGGCGCAATGCCAGCCCTCGAAAGGCTTCCACGAATTCGCCCTGAATGAAAGCCGCGTACTCGATACCGCCCAGCCGCGCAGCGTACGCATGCTCAACACCATCGCCCGCTACAGCGACGACGATGCCCGCTACAGCGAAACCGAGGGCCGCACGTTTCATTGAGGATTTTAAAAAACCACGGATGAACACAGATAAACACGGATTTTCTTATCCGTGTCCATCTGTGTTCATCCGTGGTTAAAAAACTTCTTCTTCGCGGCAAAAAACTTACTGAATAGTCATCCCGTAAATTCTCGCCCGGTTCTGCGCTTCCGCCATGTAATGTTCATACGCCGCCTGGTCGCCGAGCTTCTGCTTGACCTGCGCGAGCGCGAGAAGGAACGAAACATCCGGGCGCCCCTTCGGCCGCGGCCACGGCGCTCCCTGCTCCAGCACCGCCGCCGCCTCCTTGAGATTGCCGCCCGCGAGCAGCATATTGGCAAGCCCCACCCTTGAATCCGCGGCCAGCGGGTTCGCCTGCACGACGCGCGCAAGCTCCTTGATCGCAAGCTCATACCCGTCATTGATGATGACGCCATGCACCGCGTAATTCAGCCGCGCCCGCAGGTCCCATATCGCGGTGAATGCCGGATTGAGCTTCTCCGCCTCATCGAGATACGCCATCGCCTCGTTATAAACGCGCCGCACTTCTTCCTTGTCCATCGTGCGCGAATGCTCCCAGAGCTGCGCGACGCGGAACCGCGCTTCGTATTCCTGGTACCGCCCGAAACTCCCCGGCGCCACGATGCCGGCGAGGCGAAGGTCTTTCATGGCTTTGTCCATGCTGTCTTTTGTGGTGGTGACCTGGATTTTCGCCATCATCTGGGTCGACACCGCGACCCGCGCGATCCACCCCCCGGTCAGCAGCGCGACAATGATCAGCATCGCGGCCAGCGCCTTCTTTCTGCGTCCTTCCGGTTTGAAAACCCGGCGCTTGTCCGCATCGCCCAGAATTTGCTCGGTCGAGATATACCAGTAGGCAAGCAGCATCGACAGCGGCAGCAGCAGCCCCGGCATATACAAATGGTAATTAAGATGCGCGTGCCCCGTCACCGCCAGCATGCCGCAGAACGAGGCCATCACCTTCATCCGCCCCGCGATGTCCTCGCGCTCCGCCGTGCGCACCGCATGGATCGTGCGCAACAACACGCAGATCAATACGCCGTAAAACAGCGCGGGCGCCATGACCCCCATCTCCGCCCACCATTGAAGCGGGTCCATATGCGCGAAAAACCCGTCGCTGCGGTCGAGCGGCATGCGGTAACGCGGATAATAAAAGAAGAACGAGGCAAGCCCGGTGCCGAACCAGAAATGGTCCTTTATCATGTTCCATGTCGACTGCCACAGGTAAAACCGGTCCTCAAGGCTGCGCGCGTCGGCAAGCGTTTCCTGCACCGTCGGCCGGATCAGATTGTAATCGAGCGCCCCCCTGATATTTTCCAGCACCGGCACAAGAACCGCGACCGCCGCGATGAACGCGAGCCTTTGCCACGGAAAACCCGCCGGATTGCGCCAGACGATGAACGGCAGCAGGATGGCGGAGGATACCACGCAACTCACAAACCCCGCGCGGCTCTGCGTCGCCACCAGCGCCGCATAGAACACCGCCATCGCGAGCCCCGTTAATACGACTTGAACCCGCCCTCTTGCAACGGCGAACAGCCCGACCGCCGGCGCAACGCCGAGATTGAGCAGCCCGCCCATGCTGTTGGGGTCAAGGAACGGGTGGTGAATCCGCGGCCCGTACATCAGGTTATCGTAAAGGAAAACGAACTGGATCAGCGCCCACACCGCGAACCCGCCGATGCCAAGCCACATCGCCAGCGCGTGGACCCTGACCCACTCCGGATTGCGCGCAAGAATGCACACGGCGAACAACCCGGGAAGCAGGCTGATGATGATCGTGAACATCGTGCTGACATAAGGCGTCGTCGACCACAAAAGGCTCAGCATCAGCCAGAGCCAGAAGAACATGATGAAAGCGAAGCTATTGCTGCGCGGAACCGCCCAGCCTTCCCTGAAATTGGGCCAAAGCGCGATTCCCGCAAATGCCAGCAGCATCAGGATCGCGGGCGCGATCAGCGGGCTGTCGGTGCCCACGAAAAACACGCTGCACATAAACCCGCCCAGCAAAAGCGGCACCGATAAAATCCACGGCAAAGTCAGATAATTTTTAATCATGCGCCAGTCTAGCAACTGCCGGCCCCAAGCAAAAGCCCCCGTTTACACATGTCCCCGCCTAAACCTTTCTTGTCCCCACCCCCGGCGGGGGAAGGGGCCGGGCTACCCGGCTTAGCCTGCTTACTCCACTTTCAGCACCATGGGCTTCACAAGAACGTCGTTTTGCAGGGCCCTGATAAGCCCGTCCTTCTTGTCCTCGGGAACGCTGGCATAGACCTCATCCAAGACGATGGAATCCCTGTGTTTTTCGGCAAACCTGCTCATGGCGCCAAACACCCACGACACCCCCCTCGCGAAAATCCTGTCGGACCAGCCAAGGCTTTTATTATTCGGAAGATCGGCTTTCACCAGGGAAACGTTCATCTGGTTCAGCACTTCATGCCCCTCCAGATACTTCCCGCCATTTTCCTCAATCACCCGTTTCAGGAAATCAAACCGGGGATCGCTCATCCCTTTTGCGGCTCTCTTAAACTCTTCCCTCAAAGTGATCTCGATCAGCGCCTCGTTTTTTTCGATAAATGATGTTTCTTCCGGCATCGTATTTCTCCCTGTTTTCTATAAAGTTATATTTATTTATATAAGACAAAATATTTATATATTCTCAAAAACAGGATGTCAATCGGTAACACGCATTTCAATATGCCCCCGCCGCCTTCAAAATCTCCTCCACCAGCAAATCCGCGCCCGCCCGGGAAAGATGGTCGTCATCGTTATAAAGGATCTTCCCGCCGGCCGCGCTCACGCACCGCCCCGGCTGCTCCTGTTCGTGGCAGAACAGCTCCTCCGGCCTGACGCGGAAAAGCCGCTCGTGCGCCCCCAGCCGGTCGAAGGTTTCATAAGTCGCCCGGTTGCGTTTGACGAACAGCCTGTAATCCGTGCTCATGCCGCCCGCCGCGACCCATTTTTCGATCTCGTCCGGCTGCATGGTCTTCGCCATCTTGTTAAAGCGCTCCGGCACGTTCCAGCCCATTTCCGGCACGGGATAGACCAGCACGATTTCATGACCCGCATCTAACAGCCTTTGCAGCGACGCGGCGATGGAATCCTGCACTTCCCCTATGCGCGCATCGCCGGGGCCGGAATACCCCGCCGGCTGCATCAGCATAAAGCCCGTATCCTCTATTCCGCCCTCGCCGTTATCGAACCATGTCCCCTCGATATAAAGATTGTAGCGGCCGAAAACGACGATGCGGCTGGGCGGAAGCGACAGCAGGTATTCTTCGCGCCGTGCGTTGATTTCGGACGTGCATGTGTCGGGCTTGCCGTCGACGATGGTTTCAAGACCGGGCGCGTAACCGCACCCGCCCTCGATCATGAAAATCATCTGCGCGCCCCGCGCTTTCACACGGTCCCACAACACCGGCGCGACGCGGTCAAGATGGGAATCCCCCAGCACCACCCAGCGCTCGGCCGCGTCTTTGGGACCCCTGACGCAGTAAGGCTTGCCGTCGCCCCGGCACGGCGTGTTTTTGAACAGATAGCCGACATATTTAAGATCCAGCGCTTCCGCCGCGTAAGGCGATACATTTGTAAAATGCGACTTCACCCCGAGCGATATCTGCGCCGCGCATAGCAGCACAAGCGCCGCCGTTGTTGCGGCGAATGTCGCGGCGGCCCTGCGCAGCGACATTCGCGCGCGGTTGCGGAACGGCTTTTCGATGAAGTGCCAGCTCACCACTGCAAGAACAAAACACACGCCCATCAAACCGATCTTTTCAACATCGCTCAGCGGCAGGTTCGAGCTTATCGCCGCCAGCGCAAAGACCGGCTGGTGCCAGAGATAAAGCGAATAGGAAATGAGGCCCACGAAAACGGCAAGCTTCCATGATAGCAGCCGCGAGGCGATATCCGCGCCGCCGCCATAGCGGATGACCATCATCGCCCCCACAACCGGAACAAGGGTGAGAAAACCCGGATGCCGCATGGTATCGGTGTAAAACAGCAGCGGCCCCGCGATCAGCAAAAGCCCCAGCGAAGGCAGGACCGCGCGCGCGCGCGCATCGGGAACGCTCTTTTTCTCGATCTCCAGCCAGGCAAGCAGCGCCCCCGCAGCCAACTCCCACGCCCGCGTCGGCAGCAGGTAAAACGCGGCGTCCGCATGGGTGTAATTCAGCCCCTGCGCCAGAACCAGCGACAGGATAAAAACCGCCGCTATGACATGCCCGGTCCACGCCCGCGCCCGCTTCCACAGAAAAGCGAGCAGCAGCGGAAAGAACACATAAAACTGCTCCTCGATCGCAAGGCTCCACGTATGCAAAAGCGGCTTGAAGGCGCTGCCAACCGCTGTGTAGCTGTCCTCCAGCCAGAAAAAGAAATTGGAGCCGAACGCGAGCGTCCATAGCATGCTCCGCGTATATTCATCGAACGCCTTGGGCAGCATCAGCACAAAAGCGAACGGCGTGATAATGGCGATGATCGCCAGCAGCGCCGGCAGGATGCGCCGCGCCCGCCGCTCGTAAAACCCGGCAAGGCTGTACGTCCCCTCGCCCAGCTCCCGCAGCAAAATGGATGTAATCAGATAGCCGGAAATGACAAAGAAAATATCGACGCCCAAAAACCCGCCCGGAAAAAAGACGATGTTTTTAAGGTCGAGCGCCGCGTGATAAACAACGACCGCCCCCACCGCGACCGCCCGCAACCCGTCAATTTCCGGCCTGTATTTCATGGCCGGGAGATTACTTTAATCCCGGAATTTTGACAAGTTTTAGGCCCTCTTAATCTTCCCTCTCCCCAACGGGGAGAGGGATGCGAAGGCTTATCCTGCGCAGCTCTTCGCGGAGCAGGATTAGCCGAAGCTGGGTGAGGGGGAAACAATACCCAGTGTTTCCACCTCCCTTTCGGGCGTATCCTTCATGGCTTGTTTACGTTTCCCGGCAAACCGCTCCATCACGCCGAACACCTGCCCCTCCGACAGAACGGGATCTTCCTCATCCGGAAGACCTATCCCTGCCCGGGACGCGAATTCGTCCTTCAGAGGTTCTTCCGTCAACGCATCTTTCTTTCTGAATAATGATCTGGCCGCCATCGCGCCTCTCCAATTTATATATAAATATATAATTAATTATATTTATATATACTGTCAACACATAAAGAAGGGAAAAACCACCAAGACACGAAGGCACCAAGGTAACATACTCTTGGTGCCTTCGTGTCTTGGTGGTTTAATTCTTGCTAGCCGCGCTGTTTAATCAGCCTACTCCATCCCGATGGCCGATTTATAAAGCTCCAGCAATTCATCTTCCTCCCGCCGCTTCTCCACTTCCATCTTGCGCAGCTTGATGATGCGGCGGATGATCTTGACGTCAAAGCCGGTGGCCTTCGCCTCGCCGAACACATCCTTGATGTCGTCCGCGAGCGCGGCCTTTTCCTCTTCCAGCCGCTCCACCCGCTCGATGACGGATTTCAGCCGTTTGCCGGCGACGCCGCCGACATCCTTCGCGTCCTCGTCCGCGCCCGGAAAACTCTTCACGTTGCTCTTCTCAGCCATTGTCTTCTTCCTTTCCTGTTGAAACCTTCACATGAGCGGTCCGCACCACCCGCTCGAAATATTCGTATTCCATGGCGAGATCGTGCGGCTGCTCCGGCCCGTCATATAATGTGTAGAGCGCCGCGTCCGCAAGCGCCGGCGCAAGAACTTCATATGTATCCTGCGCCAACGTCTCAAGCTGCGCCGCATCGCGCAAATAATCGTTGCGGTATTCTATCAGCAGATTCGGCAACCGCCGCCCGTCCGCGTGCATATGCGTCGTCGCCCCGCGCATGATCCGCGCATCGTACGGCTCGTTATCGCCGACATTATAGCCCTTGGCCCGCATCCCCGCGATAAAGGGCTTGGGAAGCCGCTCGTCCTGCGCCCACAGCGCCGCAAGCTGCCACGGCCGCACCTGCCCGAAAAACACCGGGTTGTAGCTGTGAACGGATATCAGCGCGGGCACGATTCCGCGCGATAAAAACCCGTCGACCTCCTGCGCGAGCTTTGCGTGATAAGGCCGGTAAATCTCCTCGATCCGCAGGATCTTGTCTTCCTCCGGCATAATCAGGTTGCCGGTGACCTGCACCCCTTCCGAACTCGTCGGGAAAAGCGTCGGGTGGTCGAGCCGCCGGTTGAGGTCGATGACCATCCGCGAATAATTGGCGACGATAGCCCGCGCGTCCAGCAGCGCGCACAGCCGCTCCGTCATCGCGAGCGCGCCGATATCCCACGATGAATGTTTTTCCAGCTCCTCCCGTTCAAGCCCGAGCGAGCCGAGTTTTTGCGGAACGCGGTTGCTGGCGTGATCGCACACCAGCAGGCACTTCGATTTTCCATCCGGATTGATCACGGAAAATGGCGGCAACTCCTCCGGCCCCAGCAGGGGCGGAACAAGCGGATCGGCCGTATCTGAAACAGTGACGGTCATTGCGAGCATGGTTGCCGATTCTTCCGGATTTTCGGTATAAGGAATCTCTAGCCCAGCGCCCGCGGCAATGCAAGATTCGTCTTCGTCTTAATCCCTCTCCCATTGGAAACAAGGTCTTTTCACCGCCACGAACGCCAAGGACGCCACGTTTTTTCTGTCTTCGTGGCGTTCGTTGCGTTCGTGGCGGTGAAAAGAAAAGGGAGCCCATCCATATCGCGTAACCCCTGAACTGCTTTCCCCGCGAAAGCGGGGACCTGGATCGAACCTGGTTTCAGGAGATTCCCGCTTACGCGGGAAAGGTAGATTGTTTATTGCTTCTTCTGCGCCGGCTCTTCCTTCGGCGCGGCTTTCTTGAGCGCTTCCCACGTTTCTATAACCAGCCCGTGGCAAACGCCGCGCTGCTTGTGCAGCGGCTGATCCTTGCATTCCTTCGGTGTCGCGACCCGCCCGATCTGGACGCGGAAATTCAGAGTTTCAAATTCGTATTTGCTTTCGTCGAGATCCTGATAGCTGGTGGAGCCGGTGGGCAGAAACGTCAGGTTGACGGGAATATCGTAAATCCAGCGGAAGCGGTTATCCACAACCCCGTTCGTGCGCATCTGCGGCACGTCCATGACGAAGGTCTTAAGCTCGTAATTCTTGGTTTGCATCAGCCCCAGCATCTGGCTCTTGTCCAGAAACGCAAGGAACTCCCTGATCGCGTTCTGGTCCATAAGGATCGGCAGCTTGGCCTTGTGATCCTCGAACCCGTCCAGTGTGAAATTCAGCGCTTCGGACACGGACTCCGTCACCCACGCGCTGACCGCCGCCTCGTGCCGGTGCGGAACATCCAGGGATTCCGTCACATTGATGCTGTCGCCCAGCGGATCGTATTTAATGTCGGGATGCAGCTCGACCGGCTGCGCCGCGTTCTCCGCCGCCGCGAACGGCGCCATCCCGGTCTCGACCGCCAGCTTTTCTTCCTGGTTGACGAATCTTTCCGGAAACAGCTTTGCCATCACGTCCGGTATCCCGTCGCTTCTCCGGCTGAAATAGGACCCGAGATTGGAAAGCAGGACGATGAACACCGCCATCAGGAAGAAGAAAAGGATCATTCGCATGGGGAATTACTCTCCGGGTCAGGACGCTTTCTTGATTTTGCCAAGGATCCTGCCCAATTGCATCACATTTTCGATGCGCCGGTCGAGAAACTCCCCGGTAATATGCATATCCTCGCTGTCATCGTCTAAAAACACCAGCATCGTCGATCCCATAACCCCGGACAGCAGCCCGCGCTTGGTATAGCGGTTGTAATCCTTCGCGGTATCCCCCGCCCAGCTCCAGATCCGGTCGGCGCTGCGCCACAAGATCCGCGCCGCCCGCACGCCGCGCACCGGCACCGCCCAGTAGGCGAGCGCCATCCGCTCCGCCTCCTTGTGCGGCTGCAAAACCTCAAGCCGCGCCATAACCGCCGCCCTGATCCTCTCCCGCACTTTCATCTGCTTTATGTCGAGATCATCGAGCGCATCCAGCATCCGCCCGTCCGCCCACCCGGCATAGCAATCCAGCACGTCCGCGAGCCCGTCCGGGAACACCGCATCCGCCATCGCCGCGTCATAACCGGCACCCACCGCCGCAGTCCGCGCCGCCCGCATGCTCCAGCCGTCAAACGGCACGGCAGGCAGCAGCTCCTGCATTATCTTTTCCTTAATCCGCTCGTTTTTCTTCACTCTATGGTTCCCAATTCCCGTAAAGGCGCTATATTACCCCGCATGACCCGAAAAGCAAAAGAACATAAAGAGCAACCAACCCTGACCGGCCGTGTCGCGCGCTATGGAAAAGTTTCGACCACGATGGCCGGCCTCGCCGCCAAACTCGCGGGCGAGCGGTTTTTCGGTCTTGAAATCAAACGCGAGGAACACGCGCAACAGCTTCTCGCCGCGCTCGGCAACCTCAAGGGCCCGCTGATGAAAGTGGCCCAGATGTT
>Ga0187892_10002156_pt1 | contig 41142 bp, 39 predicted proteins | sample MA1701073metaG_FD_139345 | JGI IMG/M metagenome (GOLD analysis project Ga0187892, IMG submission 139345) | Bio-ooze microbial communities from a basaltic lava cave in the Kipuka Kanohina Cave System on the Island of Hawaii, USA - MA170107-3 metaG ... | reverse complement strand
TCGCCTTCGATCGTCAGGCTTTCAATGGAAGCCTCGTCGGCAACCCGCGTAGGCCGGTCGGTTGCCGCGCTGACGAAAATGCGCTGCTCGTCGCCGAGCACCACCGCCACGCCTACCGCGGGCCAGTCGTCGGCGGAGCGAGTGGTGCATTTGAGGTAGGCTGCGCGCCGCTTGCCCATCGTCGGGATCTCTACGTGCGTGATCAGCTCGCCGGGCCTCAGGGTCGTTTCGAGGTAACCCGAGTACAGGTCTTCGACCGCCAGGCTGCGCTCTCCCCCTGCCCCGACAACCTTCACCTTGGCGCCGAGCGCGGCGAGCAGCGGCGGCAGGTCCATGTGCGGATCGGCGTGCGCGAGCGCCCCGCCGACGGTCGCGACGTTGCGCACGCGGACGTTGGAGAGCGTGCGCAGCGCGCGCGACAGCACCGGGAGATGGTGTTTGATCAGTGAAGATGTTTCGAGTGCCCGCAAAGTGGTCATGGCGCCAACGTGCAGCCCGCCGTTCGCCTCGATGCGCTCGAGGCCCAGCCTGCGCAGGCTGACCAGGCGCGTCGGCCGCAGCACGCCGGCCTTCATCATCAGCATCAGCGCGGTGCCGCCCGACAAGGGCCTTGCTCCATCGGAGTCCAGAAGATTCAAGGCTTCAGACACCGATGTCGGCTCGGCCAGCTCGAACGGGGCCATGGCGCTCTATTCTATTGGCGCCGCCAGGTGGTCTTGCCGCCGCCGTCCTCGACCACGATGCCCTTGTCGAGGAGCTCCTTGCGGATGCGGTCGGCGGCCGCGAAATCCCTGCGCTTGCGCGCCGCGTCGCGCTCGGCGATCGCATCGAGGATCCAGCGCTCGGTCTTCCCGGCCAGGAACTCCTCCGGATCGCGCTGCAGCAGGCCGAGCACGCCGCCCAGGCCGCGCAGCTGCGAAGCGAGCGCCTTGTCGCCCGCGTTGATGCGGCTCGCAAGGTCGAACAAGACTGCGACGGCCTCGGGGCTGCCGAAGTCGTCGTCCATCGCTTGCTTGAAGCGACCGGCGTGCGGCTCGCTCCAGTCGATGCTGCCCTTAGGATTCGAATCCTTCAGCGCCGTGTACAGCCGGGTCAATGCCGCCTTCGCGTCGTCGAGGTGTGCGTCCGCGAAATTGACCGGGCTGCGGTAGTGGGAGCGCACGATGAAGAAGCGCACCACCTCGGGGTCGTATTTCTTCAGGATGTCGCGCACGGTGAAGAAGTTGCCGAGCGACTTGGACATCTTCTCCTTGTCGACGTGGATGAAGGCGTTGTGCATCCAGTAATTGACGAACCTGCCGCCGCTCGCACCCTCGGACTGCGCGATCTCGTTCTCGTGGTGCGGGAACTGCAGGTCCTCGCCGCCGCCGTGGATGTCGAACGGCTCGGTAAGAATCTTGCCGCTCATCGCGGAGCACTCGACATGCCAGCCCGGCCGGCCTTCGCCCCAGGGCGAAGGCCATTTCGGCTCGTCGGGCTTGGAGCGCTTCCACAGCACGAAGTCGAGCGGATCGTGCTTCGACTCGTCGACCTCGACGCGCTCGCCGGCGCGCAGCTCGTCGAGCGACTTGCCGGACAGCTTGCCGTAGCCGCGGAAGCGGCGCACCGCGTAGTTCACGTCCCCGCTCGCCGATTGATAGGCGAGGTCCTTCTCCTGCAGCCTGCCGATGAGGCTCTTCATCTCCTCCACGTAGGCCGTTGCGCGCGGCTCGTGATCGGGCTTCTGCACGCCGAGCGCGTCGCAGTCCTCGTCCATGTAGCGGATGAAGCGCGCCGTCAGGGCGTCGATCGGCTCGCCGTTCTCGTGCGCGCGGCGGATGATCTTGTCTTCGATGTCGGTGATGTTGCGCACATAGGTGACGCGGTAGCCGCTCGCCCGCAGCCAGCGCTGCACCATGTCGAATACCACCAGCATCCGCGCGTGCCCGAGGTGGCAGTAGTCGTAGACCGTGATGCCGCAGACGTACATGCGCACTTCGCCCGGTCGCAGGGGCACAAATTCCTGCTTGGCCCTGCCGAGGGAGTTGAAGATCTTCAGGATTAGTCTAGAATGCCGATGCTTTCGTAGGGCCTTGAAAATATTAGCACAATGCTTAGCCTGACCGCCCGCCTGGGTTCGCTTCTGCTCGCGCTCGCCTGCGCGGCTCCGGCCTACGCCGACGAGGTGCAGGAAGCCGCCAAGCTCCTGAAGGCCGGCCAGCACAAGCAGGCGCTGCAGCGCGTGGAGAAGGTGCTCGCGGCGAAGCCGCGCGACCCGCAGGCGCGCTTCCTCAAGGGGCTGATCCTCACCGAGCAGGGCAAGAGCAAGGAAGCGATCGAGATCTTCACCCAGCTGACGAAGGACTATCCCGAGCTGCCCGAGCCTTACAACAACCTCGCGGTGATCTACGCCTCGCAGGGACAATACGACAAGGCCCGCGCGGCGCTCGAGCAGTCGATCCGCACGCACCCGAGCTACGCCACCGCCTACGAGAACCTGGGCGACGTCTACGCCAAGCTCGCGAGCCAGGCCTACGACAAGGCGCTGCAGATCGACTCGTCCAATACCGCGGCCAAGAACAAGCTGTCGCTGGTGCGGGAGCTGGTCGGTCGCCCCACCACCCCCACCGCGGTAGCCGCGGCACTCAAGGAGACTGCGAAACCAGCTCCCAAAGAGGAGGCCAAGCCTCCAGTCGTGGCTGCAGTCAAGCCGGCGCCGGAAAAACCCAAGCCTGCTGCCCCCCCGGCTGCCGACCCCTCCGCGGAGATCCTGAAAGCGGTAAACGGCTGGGCGCAGGCGTGGTCCAAGAAGGACGCCGATGCCTACCTTTCCTACTACGCCAAGGACTTCAAGACGCCCGGGGGCGAGCCACGCGATGCCTGGGAAAAGACGCGGCGCGCCCGGGTGAGCGCGCCCAAGTCCATCTCGGTGAGCCTCGCCTCGCACAAAGTGACCATGGACGGCGCCGACCGCGCGCGGGTGACCTTCCGCCAGAATTACCGGTCGGACGTGCTCAAGTCCAACAGCCAGAAAACGCTGATCCTCGTCAGGGCGGACGGCGGCTGGAAGATCCTCGAGGAAAGAAGCGGCTAATGCGGTTCCGGTTGCTGACAATTCTGATGCTCGTCGCCGGAGTGAGTCTCGCGGCGAATCCAACCCCTGAAAGCCGCTTGTCGCAGGTGTTCGAATCGATCGAGGCCAACCGCCTGGACGACGCCCTGCAGCGCGTCGAGGCGCTGATCGGCGAGCACCCGAACTTCCGCCTCGCGCACCTGGTGCGCGGTGACCTGCTGCTCGCGCGCGCGCGCCCGCTCGAGACCTTCGGCAACGTCGCGAAGACCGTTCCGCCCGAGAAGGTCGACGGCCTGCGCGAGGAGGCGCTCGCCCGGCTGCGCGCGCTGCGCAGCCGGCCGGCCGATGACCGCCTGCCGCGCTCCGTGCTGCAGCTCCATTCGGAGCAGAAGCACGCGCTGCTGGTCGACTCGCGGCGCTCGCGGCTGTACGTGTTCGCGAACGAGAAGGGGCGGCCGCGGCTGGTCGCCGACTATTACGTCACCCTGGGCAAGAACGGCATCGAGAAGACGCGCGAGGGCGACCAGAAGACCCCGGTCGGGGTCTACCACGTCACCGCCAACCTGCCGCGCAGGAAGCTGACCGACTTCTACGGCGCCGGCGCCTTCCCGATCAACTACCCGAACGAGTGGGACCGGCGCCAGGGGCGCGACGGCTACGGCATCTGGCTGCACGGCGTGCCGCGCGACGTCTACAGCCGGCCGCCGCGCGCGAGCGACGGCTGCATCGTGCTCGCCAACCCGGACCTCGAGTCGGTCGGGCGCTACGTGCAGGTCGGCCTCACGCCCGTGATCGTCGCCGACGAAATCGAGTGGAGCGACGCCGCCGCGGTGGAAGCCGAGCGCGCGGGGCTGGCCGCGGCGCTCGAGCAATGGCGCGCCGACTGGCAGAGCCGCGACACCGAGCGCTACCTCGCGCACTACTCGCAGCGCTTCGCATCGCCCGGCCAGGACTATGCCGGCTGGGCGGCGCACAAGCGCAAGGTGAACGCCGCGAAGAGCTGGATCAAGGTCGGCGTGTCGCGCGTCGCCATGTTCCGCGACCCGCGCGAGCGCGACTTCGTGGTGGTGACCTTCGACCAGGACTACCGCTCGAGCGGCCTGTCGAACGCGATGCGCAAGCGCCAGTACTGGGTGAAGGAAGGCGCGGCCTGGAAAATCATCTACGAGGGAGCCGGATGAACTTCAAGCACCTCTTCATTCTTTCGGCCGCCGCGGTGACCCCCGGCGCGCTCGCCGCCGACCCGCAGGTCGACGTGCGCACCAGCGCCGGCACCATCCGCCTGGAGCTCTACCCGGCGAAGGCGCCGAAGACGGTCGAGAACTTCCTGCAGTACGTGCGCGACGGGCATTACAACGGCACCATCTTCCATCGCGTGATCGACGGCTTCATGATCCAGGGCGGCGGCATGGGCGCGAACGGGCGCGAAAAGCCCACGCGCAAGCCGGTCCAGAACGAGGCCAAGAACGGCCTGAAGAACGAGGTCGGCGCCATCGCCATGGCGCGCACCCCCGACCCGCACTCCGCCTCGGCGCAGTTCTTCATCAACGTCAAGAGCAACGACTTCCTGAACCATCCCGGCCAGGACGGCTGGGGCTACGCGGTGTTCGGGAAAGTGGTGTCCGGGCTCGACGTGGTGATGAAGATCTCGAAGACCCCGACCGGGCCGAACGACGTCCCGCGCCAGGCGATCGTCATCGAATCGATGGCGCTGGTTCCCGCCGCCAAGTAAAAGCGCGTCATCGCGCGCTCGGACGTGCCCGCGCTGTTCATCTCCGACCTGCACCTCACCGAGGAGCGGCCGGCGGCGAACGAGCGCTTCATCGGCTTCCTGGAGGACAAGGCGCGCTCGGCCGAGGCGCTCTACATCCTGGGCGATTTCTTCGAGTACTGGATCGGCGACGACGACCTGGCCGATCCCTTCAACGCGGTCATCGCCGGCCTTCTCAAGGACCTCGCCGGGCGGGGAGTGCGAATCAGCTTCATGCACGGCAACCGCGATTTCCTGATCGGCGAGCGATTCTGTGCCGCCGCTGGCGCGCGGCTGCTGGACGACCCCACGGTCCATGAAATCGGCGGCGTCAGGACGCTGCTTGTGCACGGCGACACGCTGTGCACCGACGATCTCGAGTACCAGGCCTGGCGCCGCAAGGCACGTTCGCCGGAGTTCCAGGCGGATTTCCTCGCCAAGCCGCTCGCCGAGCGGCGCCTCGCCGTCGGGCAGATGCGGGAAAAGAGCAAGCAGGTGACGCAGTCCAAGGCCCCGGAGATCATGGACGTCAACGACGGCGCGGTGCGCGAGGCGCTGCGCCGCCACGGCGTGCGCCGCCTGATCCACGGCCACACGCACCGCCCCGGCCACCATGCGCTGGAGGTCGACGGCGCGCGCTGCGAGCGCTGGGTGCTGCCCGACTGGTACGGGCGCGGCGGCTACATCGAGGTGAGCGGCGCCGCCCCGCGGCTGGTGCGCTTCTAAGTAACTCTTACGCTCAGGTCGACACGGCGGCGCGCTGATCGACGAGCGGCAGCACCAGGGTAAAGGTGCTGCCCTCGCCCGGCCGGCTGGCGAGCCCGAGCTCCCCGGCGAGGAGCCGCGTCAGCTCCCGGCTGATCGACAGGCCGAGCCCGGTGCCGCCGAATCGCCGGCTGGTCGTGCCGTCGGCCTGGCGGAACGCCTCGAAGATCATCTCCTGCTGGTCGGGCGCAATGCCGATCCCGGTGTCGCTCACCGAGAACGCCACGCGCTCGGGCGGCCGCGCCGCGATGCGCAGCGTCACGCTGCCGCGCGCGGTGAACTTGAAGGCGTTGGCGAGCAGGTTCTTCAGCACCTGCTTGAGCCGCGCGGCGTCGGTGCGCAGCGTGGGCGGCAGCGCCGGGTCGAGCGTGATCGCGAACTGCAGGCCCTTCTCCTGCGCCAGCTGGCGGAAGCTGCGCTCCAGGTCCTCGCGCAGGTCGGCGAAGCTCGCGGGCGCGACGTGCAGCGCAGTCACCGCGCCCGATTCGATCTTCGCGAGGTCGAGCAGGTCGTTGATCAGGGCGAGCAGGTCGATCCCCGAGGCGTGGATCGTCTGCGCGAACTTCATCTGCTTGTCGCTGAGGTTGCCGCCGGCGTTGTCCGCCAGCAGCCGCGCGAGGATCAGCAGGCTGTTGAGCGGAGTGCGCAGCTCGTGCGACATGTTGGCGAGGAACTGCGACTTGGCCTCGTTCGCCCTCTCGGCGGCGAGCATCGCCTCCTCGAGCTCGGCGGTGCGGTCGCGCACCCGGGATTCGAGCTCGCTCATCGCCCGCTCGAGCTGGCTCAGCACCGCGCTCAGCGCGAGCCCCATGAACACCAGCGTGCTGATGAACAGCGGCAGCAGCGAAAGCGATTCGCGCGGCAGGTACCAGAGGGCGACCGCGCAGACCGCCGCGGTCGCGGTGGCGACCTCGCGCTGCCCGAAGCGGAACGCCGCCCAGACGATGAGGGGCACGATGAGGAAGGTGCGCGCGAACCCCGCGCTGAACACCAGGTGCGAAGAAATCAGGAGCAGGACCGCGAACAGCGCCGCTTCCGCGATCTTGCGCGGGCTCCACGCCACCGAGCCCGGCCGGCACCAGCTCAGGATCAGCGGCGCGAAGATCAGCACGCCGCAGGCATCGCCCTGCCACCAGGTCGACCAGTTGCCGATCCGCTCGCTGAGGGGCATCTGGTAGCGCGCGGCGAGCGCCAGCAGCGCGACCGACGCCGCGATGACCGTGCCGAGGGCGCCGATCAGGACGAACTTCACCACCTGCTCGGCGCTCTCGAAGCGGTACGGCACGCCGATACTGCGGCGGATCAGGGCGGCGATCGCCAGCGCCTGCAGCGTGCTGCCGGCCGCGATGACCCCCGCGGCGACGAAATCCTCGTCGATCGTCAGGTTGGCGAAGAAGCTGGCAGCCGCGACCGCCGGCCACAGCCGGTTGCCTGCCATCAGCAGCGCGGCGACTGCGATCCCCGACGGCGGCCAGACCGCGGTGGCGTAGCCCGGCGGGATCGCCAGCAGCAGCGACAGCTTCGCGGCGCCGAAGTACGCGGCCGCGAGGAGCGCCAGCTGTCCCGCGTAGGCTATTCAGCCTCCGGTTCGAGTCCTCTCAGCAAGTCTTCCTTCAGGTCCGCCACCGCCTCCAGGCCGACGGCGACCCGGATCAGCCCGTCGGTAATGCCCGCAGCGGCGCGCGCCTCCGGCGTGATCCTGCCATGAGTCGTGCTGGCGGGGTGAATGATGGTCGTCTTGACGTCGCCGAGGTTGGCGGTCAGCGAGACCAGGCGCGTCCCGTCGATCACCCGCCAGGCCGCGTCCCGGCCGCCCTTCACCTCGAAGGACAGCACCGAGCCGCTGGCGCGCTGCTGGCGCTTGGCCAGCGCGTGCTGTGGATGCGACTCCAGGCCGGGGTAATGCACTCGCGACACATTGGGATGCTTCTCCAGCCAGCGGGCGAGCTCCAGCGCCGCTGCCGACTGCGCGAGCATGCGCAGCTCGAGCGTCTCGAGGCCCTTCAGCACCACCCAGGCGTTGAACGGCGACAGCGTCGGGCCGGCGTTGCGGAGGAAAACCGTCATCGGGTCGCCGACCAGCTTCTTCGACCCGGCCACCGCGCCCGCGATCACCCGGCCCTGCCCGTCGAGGTACTTGGTGGCCGAGTGGATCACGATGTCGGCGCCGAGCTCGAGCGGCCGCTGCAGCGCCGGGGTGCAGAACACGTTGTCGACGGCAAGCAGCGCGCCGGTCTTTTTCGCGACTTTCACCAGCGCGTCGAGGTCGGAGACCTCGGTCAGCGGATTGGACGGGGTCTCGAGAAAGAGCAACCTGGTGTTGGGCCGGGCGGCACGTTTCCATTCCTCCACCTTCGTCGGCGAGACGTACGTGGTCTCGATGCCGAAGCGTGAAAGGACGTTGTTGAACAGCTGGATGGTGGCGCCGAACACCGCGTTCGAGCACACGACGTGGTCGCCCGCCTTGAGGTGCACCAGCGCGGTGGTGAGGATCGCGGCCATCCCCGACGCGGTGCCGACGCAGCTCTCGGCGCCCTCGAGCGCGGCCAGGCGCTCCTGGAACATCGCGACCGTGGGATTGGTGTAGCGCGTGTACACCATGCCCTCGTCCTCGCCGGCGAAGCGCGCCGCCGCTTGCCTCGCGTTCTTGAAGACGAAGCTCGAGGTGAGGAACAGCGCCTCGGAATGCTCCTGGAACTCGCTGCGCGCCGTCCCGGCGCGCACGCCTTTCGTCGCTATCTCGTATGTTTTGGCCATAAAAAACCCGGGCCTCTGTGCAGCGGACCGGGTTATCGGCACGCTTTAGCTGGATTTATTACGCGCCCGCAAGCTGTGGCCCCTCAAATCGGCGCGAAACCGGACTATATCAGGCGGCCAAATTCAGGTCCAGCTGAGGGGCCTCGTCGTCGCCGGAGTCGCGCTTGGCGTGGCGGCGGGTCTCGATCGTGCGCAGGTAGTCGGCGGTGATGTCGCCGGTGATGTAGTAGCCGTCGAAGCACGAGGTCTCGAAGCTGGTGAGCTTCGGGTTGCAGCGCCGCACCGCGTCCTTCAGGGCATCCAGGTCCTGGTAGATGAGCGCGTCGGCGCCGATCTCGCGCGCCACCTCCTCCTCGCTGCGGTGCGCCGCGATCAGCTCGGCGCGCGTCGGCATGTCGATGCCGTAGACGTTGGGAAAGCGCACCGGCGGGGCGGCCGAGGCGAAGAACACCTTGCGCGCGCCCGACTCGCGCGCCATCTGCACGATCTCCCGGCTGGTCGTGCCCCTGACTATCGAATCGTCCACCAGCAGCACGTTCTTGCCGGCGAACTCCATCGCCATCGGGTTGAGCTTCTGGCGCACCGACTGGGTGCGCACCGCCTGCCCGGGCATGATGAAGGTGCGGCCGATGTAGCGGTTCTTGACGAAGCCCTCGCGGTACGGCACGCCGAGGCCGGCGGCGAGCTGCAGCGCCGAGGGGCGGCTCGAGTCCGGGATCGGGATCACCACGTCGACCTTGAGGCCGCTGTATTTCTGCCGGATCTTCCCGGCGAGCTTCTCGCCCATGTTGAGGCGCGCCTCGTACACCGACGCGCCGTCGATCAACGAGTCCGGGCGCGCCAGGTACACGTACTCGAAGATGCAGGGGTTGAGGCTCGCGTGCGGCGCGCACTGCTGGCTGTGGAGCTTGCCGTCCTCGTCGATCAGGACCGCTTCGCCGGGACCGATGTCGCGCAGCACGCGGAAGCCGTTCGCGTCCACCGCCACCGATTCCGAGGCCACCATGTACTCGGTGTGGCCGCCGGTTTCGTTGTAGCCGATCACCGCGGGACGGATGCCGAACGGATCGCGGAACGCGAGCACGCCGTAGCCCGCGATCATCGCGACCACCGAGTACGCGCCGCGCACGCGCCGGTGCACGTTGGCCACCGCGGTGAAGATGGTCTGCGGGTCGAGGCGCAGCGTCACCGACGCCTTCTCCAGCTCGTGCGCGAGGACGTTGAGCAGCACCTCCGAGTCCGAGCCGGTATTGATGTGCCGCAGGTCGGTGCGGAACATCTCCTCCTTCAGGCTCTCGGAGTTGGTCAGGTTGCCGTTGTGGCCGAGCACGATGCCGAAGGGCGAGTTCACGTAGAAGGGCTGCGCCTCGGCCGAGCTGAACGCGGAGCCCGCGGTGGGATAGCGGCAGTGCGCGATGCCCATGTTGCCGGAGAGCAAGCGCATGTTGCGGGTGCGGAACACGTCGCGCACCATCCCGGGCGCCTTGTACATATGGATGCGGTTGCGCTCGGCGGTGACGATGCCGGCGGCGTCCTGGCCGCGGTGCTGGAGCAGGAGCAGCCCGTCGTAGAGCAGCTGGTTGACGGGCGATCGGGCGACGACTCCGAGGATGCCGCACATGGGAGCGAGTTTTCCGCGAGGTCCCGGGTGTGGTTAAGGGCTAATTATATTTCAGCCGGTCGCCGAATGCGGGCGGCAGCCAGGGCTTGACGGCGAGCGCCGCGCCCGCCAGGGCGGCGCCGCTCGCCGACTCCTTCCAGAACGGCTGGCGCGGGATCGCGGTCAGGCCGGCGGCAAGGGCGAACGCGACCACGATGACCAGCCCGCGCAGCAGGCCGAACAGGCCGCCGAGCGTGCGGTCGAGGCTGCCGAGGCCGACCGCGCGCATGATCTTGCCGAGCAGCACCGCAGCCGCGGTGCACGCGATCAGCACCATCAGAAAAACCAGCACGTAGCCGATCAGCATGCGTACCTCCGGGCGCTTGATCGTCTCGGGCAGCACCTCGGCCACCGGCGCGGCGAACAGGTTGGCGGCGAGGAACGCGATCACCCAGCCGGCGAGCGACATGACCTCGCGCACCAGCCCGCGCCAGATGCCCCAGCCGATCGAGCCCAGGACCACCGCCACCACGGCGACGTCGAGCCAGTTCACCCGGACTTCGGCGTCACCGCGCCGGGTTCGAAGCCGAGCGCCTTCAGACGCTCGAGCGCCTTCTCGGCGGCTTCGCGCGAGGCGAAGGGGCCGGCGCGCACGCGCGTGAGATTGCCCTGCATCTTCTCGGTGTAATACGGCAGCTTGGCGGACTCGAGCTTCGCGACCGCGCCCTGCGGGTTGGCGAATGCCCCCACCTGGACGACGAATTCTTCGGCTTTTTTTACGGGTTCGGCTTTTTTGGGCGGGGGTTTCGGCGCGAACGGAGTTTCGTCCTCGCCGGGGATGCGCACGCTGACCTGCGGCGCGCCCGGACGCGGCTCCGGGTCGAACACCATCGGCAGCACGATCACCGCGGCGAGCACCAGCGCCACGGCCCCGACCAGCCGCCTTCTTCCCCTGCGCTTCAGCGTTTCGACGTCTTGTTGTTCTTCAGCCATGCCATCACTTCGCCGACGGTGAGGAAAGAGCCAAACACGACGATCTTATCACCCTCGCCCGCGCGCTTCAGCGCGGATACGAATGCGCTTTGCGGAGAATCATGTTTCTCGTCGCTTCTCCCCAGCGCCTTCTCGAGCTCATCCGCGGATGCGCCGCGCGGTCCCGGCAGCGAAGCGAGATGCCAGCGCGTGACGCGCGGCGCCATCGCCCGCATCACGCCGGCGATGTCCTTGTCGCGCAGCATGCCGCACACGGCAATGGTTTCGCTTGCATAACCCGAAATCAACAAATTGTCGGCAAGAGCCTTCGCCGCCTGCACGTTGTGCGCGACGTCGAGGATCACCTGCGGGCGGCCGGGCAGCGCCTGGAAGCGCCCGGGCAGCGCGACCTCGGCGAGACCGCGCCGCACGTCCTGCATCGACAGCGGCAACTCGAGCGCGTCGAGCGCGCACAGCGCCGCGGCGGCGTTGCGCGGCTGCAGGCTCCCGCGCAGCGCGGGATGCGCGAGCCCCGTGCGCTTGCCGCGCGGGCCCCAGTAGGTCCACTGGGTCTGCTCGACCGCATAGCCGAAGTCCTTGCCGATGAAGAGCTTCTCCCCCTGAGCATCCCGCACCGACTGCGGTGGATCGGGCTCGGCGATGACTGCCGGACGTCCCGGGCGGAAGATGCCGGCCTTCTCGCGGCCGATCGACTCGCGGTCAGGACCGAGATAGTCGACATGGTCGATGCCGACGCTCGTCAGCACCGCGCAATGCGGATCGAGCACGTTCACCGCGTCGAGCCGCCCGCCGAGCCCGACCTCGAGGACCAGGATTTCGATCCCGCCGTTCGAGAACGCATGAAATGCCCCGAGCGTGCCGAACTCGAAATAGGTCAGCGGCACACTGCCGCGCGCTGCCTCCACCGCCTCGAATCCCCTGCACAGGACGGCGTCGTCCGCCTCCGCGCCGACGATCCGCACGCGCTCGTTGTAGCGCACCAGATGCGGCGAGGTGTAGAGGCCGGTGCGGTAGCCCGCGGCGCGCAGGATGGACTCGAGCATCGCGCAGGTCGAGCCCTTCCCGTTGGTGCCCCCGACGGTGAGCACCGGGCATTGCAGGCGGATCCGCATTTTTCCGAGGACCTGGACGACCCTGTCCAGCCCCAGGGCGATCGCCTGCGGGTGCTGGCGCTCGATGTACACGAGCCATTCCGCGAGGGTCTTCACGAAAGGCCCTTCTCGTAGATGGCGCGCACCGTGTCAATGGTGTCCGCCTCCTCCGGCCGCTTGTCGGGCCGATAGCCCTTGACCCGCGCGAAGCGCAGCGCCATTCCGCCGGGATACTGCGAGCTCTGCTGCACGTCGTTGAACGCGATCTCGATCACCAGCTCCGGGCGAACGTACACGGTCCAGTCGTCGCGCCTGGTCTCCCGCGCCAGAAATTCGCGCGTCTGCCACTCGAGCGTCTCGTCGGTGAGGCCCTTGAAGGTCTTGCCGAGCGTGACGAAGCCCCCGCTCGCCGGATCGCGCGCGCCGAGGTGGAGGTTCGAGAGCCAGCCTTTGCGCCGGCCGCTGCCCCACTCCGCGGCGAGCACCACCAGATCGAGCGTATGTGCGCTCTTGATCTTGAGCCAGCCGGCGCCGCGGCGCCCGGATTCGTACTGCGCGCCGAGCGCTTTCGCCATCAAGCCTTCATGGCCGCGCGCCAGGGCATCGGCCTGGAACGCCTCGGCCTTGGCCAGATCGGCAGTGACAAGAGAGGGGGTGACGATCCCGGCGGGCAGGACCTGCCGGAGGATGTCGTGCCGATCACGGGCGCCGCGGTCCACCAGCGCCTCGCCGTCGCGGAACAGGCAGTCGAAGAAGAACACCGACAGCGGCAGCTCGCTGCGCAGCGCCTCGACCTCGAGCTTGCGGCCGAAGCGACGCATCGTGACCTGGAACGGGTGCGGCCGGCCGTCGGGGCGCAATGCAATCGCCTCTCCATCGAGAATCAGATCGGCAGCAATACTCTTTAATGCCAAAACCACCTCTGGAACCCGCGGCGTCACGTCGTTCAGGTTGCGCGTGAATACGCGCACGTCGTTGCCTGATTTGTGCACCTGGATGCGCGCGCCGTCGAGCTTCCATTCGAAGAGGGCTGTCCCCAGGTCTTTCAGCACGCCGGCCACGTCCTCGGCCGATTGCGCCAGCATGGGCAGCACCGGCCGCATCAGGCGGATGGAGAACGTCTCGAGACCCGCTCCGCCGAGCGCCGCGCGCGCCACCGGCGCGATGCCGCCGGCGAATGTCGCGGCGCGCCGGATTTCAGCGGCCGGCACGCCCGCGGCGGCCGCGACTGCCTCGAGCATCACGCCTTCCAGCGCGCCCTGACGAAGCTCGCCGACGATGAGGCGCAGCAGGAAGTCCTGCTCCTCCGTCGTTGCTTTCGAGAAGAGAGTCCTGAGCTGGGCCGTGCGCTGGCCCGCGGCTCCCTTGCCCTTTACGCGCTTCAGCTGCTCGAACGCACCGTCGACCTGCCGAACGGCAAGCCCCGGCGCGGCGGCCGGGCCGCCCATGGCGGATTGCAATGTCGCGTAACCCAGAGCGAGCCTGCCCTGGCGGATGTCGCCGCTCAGCCAGGGAAGCGCGATCTCGACCTCGGCGGGCTCGAGCGAGCGCAGGCAGTCCGCGATCACCTTGATCTTGGCGAGCCGGCTCGACGTGGCCGCGACCGCGGCCGAGGCGCGCACCACCTCGGCGAGCAGCGTCACGCCACTGTTTCGGCGGGCTGCCCTAGCAGGAGCGAAAGCACGGCGTGCAGCTTGTCGCGCAGCTGGCGGCGGTCGACGATCATGTCGATCGCGCCCTTCTCCAGCAGGAACTCGGCGCGCTGGAAGCCCTCGGGCAGCTTCTGGCGCACGGTCTGCTCGATGACGCGCGGGCCGGCGAAGCCGATCAGCGCCTTCGGCTCGGCGATCACCACGTCGCCGATCATGGCGAAGCTCGCCGACACGCCGCCCATGGTGGGGTCGGTCAGCACGGTGACGAAGGCGAGGCCGCGCTCGGCCAGGTCAGTCAACGCGGCGGTGGTCTTCGCCATCTGCGCGAGCGACAGCGCGCCTTCCTGCATGCGCGCGCCGCCCGAGGCGGTGACGCAGATGAAGGGCAGCTTCTGCTCGATCGCCACGCGCACGCCGCGCACGAAGCGCTCGCCGACCACCGAGCCCATCGAGCCGCCCATGAAGTCGAACTCGAACGCCGCGCACACCACCCCGAGCGCCTTGATCGAGCCCTGCATCACCACCAGCGCGTCGCCTTCGGCGGTCTCCTCCTGGCCCTCGGCGATCCGCTCGAGGTAGCGGCGCGAGTCCTTGAACTTGAGCGGATCGACCGGCAGCACCTCGGCGCCGATCTCGAAGCGCCCGTCGGCGTCCAGCAGCGCGTCCAGGCGCGGGCGCGCGGCGAGGCGCTCGTGGTGCCCGCATTTCGGGCAGACGTTGAGGTTCTTCTCCAGGTCGGTGCTGTAGAGCACCGCGTCGCACGCGGCGCACTTGGTCCACAGCCCCTCCGGCACGGTCTTCTTCGCGCCGCCGGTGCGCTGGATCTTCGGCGGCAGCAGCTTCTGGAGCCAGCTCATTTGGCAAATGAGGCGTCGAGCGCCTCCCGGATGGGTTTCAGGAATGCTTTTACGCGGGAAACAGCCTGGTCGGCAGCTCCCGCCTCGATCTCCTGAATGATACGGCTGCCGATGACGACTGCATCCGCGGCCTGCGCGACGCGGCGCGCGGACTCGGCGTCGCGGATGCCGAAGCCCACGCCGATGGGAAGCTTCGTGGCGGCGCGGATCCTGGGGATTTTCGAGGTTATTTCCGAAAAATCTATGTGCGAGGCGCCGGTAATCCCGCGCAGCGAGACGTAATAGAGGTAGCCGCTGCCGATCCGCGCCACGTCGTTGATGCGCTTCTCGGTGGAGGTCGGCGCCAGCAGGAAGACGGGGTCGATGTCGGCCTTCTTGGCGGCCGCGGCGAACTGCTCGCACTCCTCGGGCGGGTAGTCCACCACGATCACACCATCGACTTCCGCGGCCTTGGCGGCGGCGATGAACTTGTCCACGCCCATCGCCTCGATCGGATTGGCGTAGCCCATGAGCACCAGGGGGGTTGCCTGATCGCTCTTGCGGAAGTCGGCCACCAGGGAAAGAACGTCTGAAAGCCCGACGCCATGCTTCAAAGCCCGCTCGCCGGCGCGCTGGATCACCGGGCCGTCGGCCATCGGGTCCGAGAACGGAACGCCGAGCTCGAGGATGTCGGCGCCCGCCTCGACCAGCGCGCGCATCAGCGGCACGGTGAGCTTCGGGTGCGGGTCGCCCGCGGTGATGTAGGGGATCAGCGCCTTGCGCCTCGCCTTGGCAAGCGCCTCGAAGCGCCCCTGGATGCGCGACATCGTCAGAGCTTCGTCCCCATGCGCTCGGCGACGGTGTGCATGTCCTTGTCGCCCCGGCCCGAGAGGTTGACGAGCAGGATGGAATCAGTCGGCAGGGACGGCGCGATCTTCATGGCGTGCGCCACCGCGTGCGCCGACTCGAGCGCCGGGATGATGCCCTCGTCGCGGCACAGCGCGTGGAACGCCTTGAGCGCGTCGTCGTCGCTCACCGCGACGTACTCGGCGCGCTTGCTGTCCTTGAGCCAGGCGTGCTCGGGGCCCACGCCGGGGTAGTCGAGCCCGGCCGAGATCGAGTGCGTCTCGGTGATCTGGCCGTTGGCGTCCTGCAGCAGGTAGGTGCGGTTGCCGTGCAGGACGCCCGGTCTTCCGGCGCACAGCGATGCCGCGTGCTTCCCCGTCGAAAGGCCTTCGCCGGCCGCCTCGACTCCGATCAGCCTGACCTTCAGGTTCTTCAGGTAAGGGTAGAAAATCCCCATGGCGTTCGAGCCGCCGCCCACGCACGCGATGATCGCGTCGGGCTGCCGGCCGGCAGCCTCGGGCATCTGCGCGAGGCATTCCTCGCCGATCACCGACTGGAAGTCGCGCACCATCATCGGGTACGGGTGCGGCCCGGCCACGGTGCCGATGATGTAGAAGGTGTTGTCGACGTTCGTCACCCAGTCGCGCATCGCCTCGTTGAGCGCGTCCTTCAGCGTCTTCGAGCCCGACTCGACCGGCACCACTTTCGCGCCGAGCACGCCCATGCGGTGCACGTTCGCCGCCTGCCGCCTGACGTCCTCGGTGCCCATGTACACCACGCACTCCATGCCGTAGCGCGCCGCCACCGTCGCGGTGGCCACGCCGTGCATGCCGGCGCCGGTCTCGGCGATGACGCGCGGCTTCTTCATGCTGCGCGCGAGCAGCGCCTGGCCGATGGTGTTGTTGATCTTGTGCGCGCCGGTGTGGTTGAGGTCTTCGCGCTTGATGTAGATCCGGGCGCCGCCGCACCTTTCCGTCAGTCTTTTTGCAAAATAAACCGGACTGGGGCGCCCGACGTAATGCTTGAGCTCCGAGCGGAACTCGGCCTCGAACGCCGGGTCCTTGCGCGCGCGCTGGTACGCGAGGCGCAGCTCCTCGAGCGCGGCGGTGAGCGTCTCGGCGACGAACACGCCGCCGTAGGGGCCGAAGTGTCCGCGGGCGTCGGGCAGGTCATACATCCGCATTCCGGACCTCTGCGATGAAGGCGGCGATCTTGGCGGCGTCCTTGATGCCCTTCGCCGACTCGACGCCGCTCGATACGTCCACGCCCCACGGCCGCACGCGCCGCACCGCCGCGCCGACGTTCGCCTGCGAGAGCCCGCCAGACAGGATTACGGGTTTGTCAGTGGCGGGAACCAAAGACCAGTCGAAGCTCTCGCCCACGCCGCCGTACTCGGGAACGTGGCTGTCGAACAGCCACGCCGCCGCGCGCGCATGGGGGCGCAGGTATTCTAGCGCATCGATCCCGGGCTTAAGCCTGCACGCCTTCACGAAAGGCGCGCCGAACTGTGCGCAGAACTCGGGCGCCTCGTCGCCGTGGAACTGCAGCAGCGCCGGGCGCACGGTGCCGATCACCTGCGCCACCTGCGCCGCGTCCGGGTTCACGAACAGGGCCACGGTTTGCACGAACGGCGGCAGCGCGTCGCGGATCTCGCGCGCGCGCTCGAGCGACAGGAAGCGCGGGCTCGGCGGGTAGAACACCAGCCCGATCGCGTCCGCGCCGGCCCCGGCCGCCGCCGTGCCGTCCTGCGGCCGCGTGATGCCGCAGATCTTCACTCGCGTTCTCAGGCGGGCAGTCCCCATTTCGGCTGGTACTCGATTCTCTCAAGGTACAGGCCTTCGGGCCCGAACGTGGGTGCCGCCTTCGCCCGGTCCCTGGATTGCAGGACCTGGTGAACCCATTGCGGCGGGTGCTTGCCCTTGCCGACGTAGACCAGCGTGCCGACGATGTTGCGCACCATGTGGTGCAGGAACGCGTTGGCGCGGATCACGAAGGCGATTGTTTCACCGTCCCGGTGAATGCTCAGCTCATGCACCTCTCTTATCGGCGACTTTGCTTGGCACTCGGATGAGCGAAAGGCGGAGAAGTCGTGCTCGCCGACGAGCAGCGCCGCGGCCGCGCGCATCTTTTCGACATCCAGCGCCAGGTGGAACCAGCCGGCGTAGTGCGCGCTGAGCGCGGCCCGCACCGGGCGGTTCAGAAGCTCGTAGCGATACGTGCGCGAGAGCGCGCTATAGCGCGCATGGAAGTCGTCCGGGACCTCGTGCGACCAGAGAATCGCCATCGCATCGGGCAGCAGCGCATTCACGCCGCGCACCCAGGCGGACGACGGGCGCTTGGCATCGGTATCGAAGTGCACGACCTGGATGCGCGCATGGACACCGGCATCGGTGCGGCCCGCGGCAGTGGTCGAGATTTCCGTCCCGGCAATCGAGGCGAGCGCCGGTTCCAACGCGTCCTGGACCGTGCCGCCGCCGGGCTGCGTCTGCCAGCCGAGGAAGCGACTACCGTCGTACTCGAGTCCTAGGGCAATCCTGATGGAAGCTAGCCCAGCTTGGCGAGCAGTTGCTGCGCCTGGCCTTTTTGCGCGGCGTCGCCGTCCTTCATGACCTCGTTGAGCAGCTCGCGCGCGCCGTTCTTGTCGCCCATTTCCTCGTAGGCCTTCGCAAGATCGAGCTTGGTGGCCACTTCCTGCCATTTCTGGTCGCTGCCCGGCGCGGCCATCGTCGCGTCGGGGGAGCCGAGGTCGAGGCTGATGGTCGACAGGTCGGCGCTCGCCGCGGCCGGCTTCTCCGGCTCGGCCTTCTTCTCGCCGCCGCCGAGATCGAGGCTCAAATCGAAGCTCAGCCCGGCGTCGGCGGCAGGCGCGGCCGCGGCGGGCGCCGCGGCGGCCGGCACGGCCTTCTGCTCCGTCGGGGCACCGAGATCCAGGTTGAAGTCGAGGCCGCTCGGCGCGCTCGCCTCCTGCGCTCCCGGCCTGACGACCACGGTCTCGTCGCCGCTCGTATCCTTTTTCTCCGGCGCGCCGCTCACGTCGAAGTCGAGCCCCCCGTCGGGGCCCTTGGGCTGCTGCGTCGCGTCGAGCGTCAGGTCGGGCGCGGAAGCCGAGGCCTGCGCTGCCCCGCCGATGTCGAAGTCGAGCGTCGGCGCCGGCGCAGCCGCCGCGGCCGCCGCCGGCGCAGCCGCCGCGGCCGCGCCTGTGGCGCCGGCGTAGAGCCCGTTCTGCGGGTCGATCGAGCGGCCCAGCGCGGTCGCCTTGTCCCATTCCGGCCCGGTGCCGCTGGTGATGTTCTTCAGCTTGAGCGCGGTCTGCTCGAAGGCCTTGGCGTCCTTGCGGTTGGCGTAGATCTCGAGGAGCTTGGCGTGCACCGGGGCGCGGTTCGCGTCCTTCTGCAGCGCTTCCTTCAGGATCTCCTCGGCCTGGGCGTCGCGCCCGTAGGCCATGTACACGTCGGCTTCCGCGATCGGGTCGACCTCTTCCGCCGCCATCGCGGCGGGCGGGGTGCTCACCGCGGGCTGCGAAGCGGCAGCCGGGGTCGCGGCGCCGAGGCTCGGCCCGCTGATGCTCGCGCCGGCGGCCGCGCCCGCCGCGGCCGCACCCATCACGCTGTCGTGGAACTTAGCGTGCGCGGCCTTTTTTTTTCTCCACGCGTAGTAGGTGTAGCCGCCAAGTCCCAGCATCAGGACGCCGATCGCGGCCCAGCCTTCCGGCGTGCCGAGGAAGTCGAGGATCTCGTCGAGCAGGCTCGGCGCCGGCGGAGGTGGAGGGGTGGGCTTCGCTGCCGGCTTCGGCGCCGGGGCAGCAGGTTTCGGCGGTTCGGGCTTGGCGGGTTCCGGTGCCTTAGCGACCGGGGCAGGCGTGGGCGCAGGCTTGGCCGGTTCCGGCACCTTGACCGCAGGGGCGGGAGCAGGCGCGGGCGCGGCGGGTGCGGGCTTCGGCGCCGCCCGCTTCTCGAGCTCGGCGAGCTGCTGGTTCTTGAGCTCGAGCAGCTTCTGCAGGTCGGCGACGTTCTTCTCGAGGTCCGAGATCCGCGACTGCGCTTCCTTCAGCGCGCGCTCGCGCGCCAGGGTATCGTCGCCGCGCGCCGCCTGCGTGCCGGGCGCCGCCGGCTTTTGCGGATCGACCTTGGAGAGCCGCACCTGGTCCTGCGGCGCGGCGGGCTTCGGCGCGTCGGGCTTGGGCTCGATCCGGCCGGTCGTTTCGCGCTGCCCCGGCGCGGCGTCGGCGGGCGCGGGTACGGCGGCGAGGCGGCTGCGGTACTCGCGGAACTCCGCGTGGTGGGTGCGCACGATGCGGTTCGCCTCGTCCACGTCCACGGTGCCGATCGCCTCGGCCGACGGGATGTTGAGAATGCGTCCGGCGCGCACCAGGTTCACGTTCTCGCGGATGAAGGCGTCCTGGTTGGCGCGGTAGAGCGCGATCAGCATCTGGTTCAGCGTCACGCCGGGCGGGAGGTTGGCCTTCGCGATCGCGCCGAGGGTGTCGCCTTTCACCACCTCGTGGACCTTGGCTTCCGCAGCAGGCTTTTCCGGCTCTTTCGCTGCTTCTTTGGCAGGCTCCTTTACCGGCTCGGCGACAGGGGCCGGCGTCGGAGTCGGCGCCGGGGACGGCGTGATCACCGGCGGCGCGGCGGGTTCGATCGGCCGTGTCTCGACCGCGGGCGGCGGCTTCGCCGGCTCGACCGGCGCCGGGGCGGCCGGCTTTGCCGGGACCGGAGGCGCCGCGGCGATCGACGGCGGCACCTTGTACTCCGGCGGGTCGAGCAGGAAGGTGTATTCGCGCACCAGGCGGCCGGTGGCCCACTGCAGCTCGACCAGGAGCTCGACGAAGGGCTCGTTGATCGGCGAAGGCGTGGTCAGGCGAAGGATCGGGCGGCCATCGCGCCGCTCGACCGTAAAGCGCATGCCGCTCAGGATGTGGCTTACTTCGATGCCGGCTGCGGCGAACGCTTCAGGCGGCGCGATGCGCGCCACCAGCGTGTCTTCCTCGCCGGGGCGCAGCGCGACGATCTCGATCTCGGCGTTGAGGGGCTGGCCGAGCGGGGAAAGGACGGTGAGCTTGCCGAGGCCGGCGGCGTGAGCAACAAGCGGCGCTGCGCACGTTAGCGCGACTGCAAGGATCGCGGCGGTTATCGCTTTGCCCAACGGTACCCCACCCCTGAGTTTTCTTAGCAGGACCAAGTAACTTAACATCATGGGCTTAGGCCTGCAAATCGAGAAACTTTCTTGATTTTTACTGCTTTACCCCGGCATCTAAAAGGATACGCACCATGCGGCGCAGGGGCTCGGCGGCGCCCCAGAGCAGCTGGTCCCCGACGGTAAACGCCGCCAGGTAGTCGTCTCCCATCGGCAGCTTGCGCAGCCGGCCCACCGGCACCGAAAGCTTGCCGGTGACGGCCGCCGGCGTGAGCCCGGCGAGGGTTTCCTCCCGCCGGTTCGGGACCACCTTCACCCAGTCGTGGGCCTCGGCCAGCATCCCTTCGATTTCGTCCAGCGGCAGGGGCCGGCGCAGCTTGATGGTCATCGCCTGGCTGTGGCATCGCATTGCGCCGACGCGCACGCAGACGCCGTCCATCGGGATGGCGTTGCCGTTCCTGCCGAGGATTTTGTTCGCCTCGGCCTGGGCCTTCCATTCCTCGCGGCTCTGGCCGTTGCCGAGGTCCTTGTCGATCCAGGGCAGCAGGCTTCCAGCGAGCGGATAGCCGATTTCGGACTTCGGAAAGCTCGAAGAGCGCACCGATTCGGTCACGGCGCGGTCGATGTCCAGGATGGCCGACGCCGGATCGTCGAGCTGCGTCTTCGCCCGGCTCCCGATCGTCGCCATCTGTGCCACGAGCTCGCGCATCGCGGCGGCGCCCTGCCCGGACGCCGCCTGGTAGGTCATGCTGGTCGCCCACTCGACCTCGTCGCGCTGGAACAGGCCCGCCATGCCCATCAGCATCAGGCCGACGGTGCAGTTCGCGCCGATGTAGTCCTTCACGCCCTTGGAGACCGCGTCCTTGATCAGGTCCAGGTTCAGCGGGTCGAGGATGATCACCGCGTCGTCGCTCATGCGCAGCGCGCTCGCGGCATCGATCCAGTAGCCCTTCCAGCCCTCGCGGCGCAGCTTCGGGTAGACCTCGCCGGTGTAGTCGCCGCCCTGGCAGGAGACGATCACCGGCAGCTTCTTCAGCTCGGCAATGTCAGACGCATGCCTCACCGCCTCCGCCGGCTTGCCGATCGCCGGCGCCTTGCCGCCCGCCTGCGAGGTGGAGAAGAAAACCGGCTCGAGGTGGTCGAAGTCGCGCTCCTCGCGCATGCGCTGCACGAGCACGGAGCCGACCATGCCGCGCCATCCGACGATTCCGACTCTCAACATAAACAGTAGTTTATAGCGCCGCCAGCACCGCGTCGCCCATTTCTTTGGTGCCGACCTTGCGGGTAGCGGGCGTATGGATGTCCGCGGTTCGCAACCCGGACCGCAACACTCTGGAAACAGCCCCTTCGACGCGCTCCGCGGCGCCAGGCTGGCCGAGCGAATGGCGCAGCATGAGCGCCGCCGAGAGGATCGTCGCCAGGGGATTCGCCACGCCCTTGCCGGCGATGTCCGGCGCGGTGCCGTGGATCGGCTCGTACAGCCCCTTGCCGCGCGCGTCGAGCGACGCCGAGGGCAGCATGCCGATCGAGCCGGTGAGCATCGACGCCTCGTCGGACAGGATGTCGCCGAACATGTTGCCGGTCACGATCACGTCGAACTGCTTCGGGTTGCGCACCAGCTGCATCGCGCAGTTGTCGACGTACATGTGGGTTGTCTCCACGTCGGAGAACGCCCGCGCCTCGTCCGTGACGACTTCTCTCCAGAGCTGAGAGGTTTCCAGGACATTCGCCTTGTCGACCGAGCAGACGCGCTTGCTCCGTTTGCGCGCCGCCTCAAAGGCCACGCGCGCGATGCGCCGGACCTCGGGCTCGCTGTAGCGCATGGTGTCGAAGCCTTCCCGGGTTTCGCCGACTTGCCTGATCCCCTTGGGCTCCCCGAAATAGATGTCTCCCGTCAGCTCGCGCACGATCAGGAGGTCGAGGCCCGACACCACCTCGGGCTTGAGCGAGGACGCGGCGGCGAGCTCGGGATGCACGCGCGCCGGCCGCAGGTTGGCGAACAGGCCGAGCTCCTTGCGCAGGCCGAGGATCGCCTGCTCGGGCCGCTTGGCGCGCGGCAGGCTGTCGTAGCGCGGATCGCCGACCGCGCCGAACAGCACCGCGTCGGCTTCCTTCGCGGCCTTCAGGGTCGCGGCCGGCAGCGGGTCGCCGCTCGCCTCGTAGCCCGCGCCGCCCACGGGTGCATTCTGAAGCTGAAGCGGCAAGCCCAGCTTCTGCAGGACCCGGATGGCCTGCGCAATGATTTCCGGCCCGATGCCGTCACCGGGCAGAACGGCGATCTTCATGTCAGAAGTACCAGGGGTGCTGCGCTTTGCGCCGCGCCTCGAACTCGCGGATCTTGTCCGCGTGGCGCAGCGTGAGGCCGATCTCGTCCAGGCCGTTCAGCAGGCAGTGCTTGCGGAACGGATCGATCTCGAACCGCATCGCCTGCGCGCCGTCCACGGTGGAGACGGACTGCTTTTCCAGATCCACGACCAGGCGAAAGCCCGGAAACGCGGCGCATTCGTGGAACAGCCGGTCGACCTCGGCTTGCGTCAGCACCACGGGCAGCAGCCCGTTCTTGAAGCAGTTGGTGAAGAAGATGTCGGCGAACGAGGGCGCGATCACGCAGCCGAAGCCGTAGTCCATCAGCGCCCACGGCGCGTGCTCGCGCGAGGAGCCGCAGCCGAAGTTCTTGCGCGCGAGCAGGATGGTCGAGCCCTGATAGCGCGGCTGGTTCAGCACGAAGCCCGGGTCCTTGCGCCAGGCGCTGAACAGCCCCTGGGCGAAGCCGGTGCGCTTGATCGAGGCCAGGTGCTCCTTCGGGATGATCTGGTCGGTGTCGACGTTGGCGCGATCGAGCGGCGCCACCAGCCCGTTCAGGACGGTGAACTTGTTCATTTCCGGATGTCGACGAAGCGGCCGGCGATCGCGGCCGCGGCGGCCATCGCCGGGCTGACGAGGTGCGTGCGCCCGCCCGCGCCCTGCCGGCCCTCGAAGTTGCGGTTCGAGGTCGAGGCGCAGCGCTCGCCCGCCTCGAGGCGGTCGGGGTTCATGCCGAGGCACATCGAGCAGCCCGGCTCGCGCCATTCGAAGCCCGCGTCGCGGAAGATCCGGTCGAGCCCTTCGGCTTCGGCCTGCGACTTGACCAGGCCCGAGCCGGGAACCACGAGGGCGAGCCTGACATTCGAGGCCACGCGCTTGCCCCTGACGACCGCGGCTGCTGCGCGCAGGTCCTCGATGCGCGAGTTGGTGCACGAGCCGATGAACACCTTGTCGATGCGGATGTCGGTGATGCGCGTGCGCGGCTTGAGGCCCATGTACTGCAGCGCGCGCTCCATGCCTTCGCGGCGCGCGCTGTCCTTCTCCTTGTCCGGGTCGGGCACGGCTTCGTCGACCGCGACCACCATCTCGGGCGAAGTGCCCCAGGTGACGTGCGGCCGGATCTCGCGCGCATCCAGCCTGATCTCGCGGTCGAAGCTTGCGTCGGGGTCGCTCTTCAGCGTGCGCCAGTACGCGGCCGCGCGCTCCCACTCGGCGCCCGTGGGCGCGAACCTGCGGCCCTTGAGGTACTCGAGCGTGGTGTCGTCGACCGCGACCATGCCGGCGCGCGCGCCCATCTCGATCGCCATGTTGCACACCGTCATGCGGCCTTCCATCGACAGCGACCGGATGGTGCTGCCGGCGAACTCGACCGCGTGCCCGGTGCCGCCGGCGATGCCGATGCGGCCGATGATCGCGAGCACCACGTCCTTCGCCGTGACGCCGGGGCCGAGCGGCCCTTCCACGGCGATGCGCATGTTCTTCATCTTCCGGGTGACCAGGCACTGCGTGGCGAGCACGTGCTCGACTTCGGAAGTGCCGATGCCGTGGGCGAGGCAGGCGAAGGCGCCGTGCGTGCTGGTATGCGAGTCGCCGCACACCACCGTCATCCCCGGCAGCGTCGCGCCCTGCTCGGGACCGATGACGTGGACAATTCCTTGCCTTTTATCCAAAAACGGAAAATAAATCTTGGCGCCGAACTGCTTCATGTTGGCGTCGAGCGTGGTGATCTGCAGCTTCGCCATCGGGTCGCGCACGCCCTCGATACCTTCCTCCCAGTGGGTGGTCGGCGTGTTGTGGTCGGCGGTCGCGACCACCGACCCGGTGCGCCAGGGCTTGCGCCCGGCGGCGCGCAGACCCTCGTAGGCCTGCGCGCTCGTCACTTCATGGACGAGGTGGCGGTCGATGTAGAGCAGCGCGGTGCCGTCGTCCTCGACGTGGACGAGGTGGCTTTCCCAGAGCTTGTCGTAGAGCGTCTTTCCCAAGCATGGGATTTTAGTTTATTTCCCCGCGGCTGCGCCGCCCTTGGCCGCGGCGTAGAGCGGCATCACCCTCTCCGAGTACTGGCGCAGGTCGTTGATCCGGTCTTCGTGCGACGGGTGGGTAGACAGGAACTTCGGCGGCTGGCCGCCCTTGCTCTGCTTGGCCATCTTTTCCCAGAGCGTGACCGCCGCCCTGGGATCAAAGCCGGCGCGCGCGGCGAGCTCGACGCCGATGCGGTCGGACTCGGTCTCGTGCAGGCGCGAGTTCGGCATGTTGAGCGTGACGTCGGCCACCGTGCCGGCGATGCTCTGCCCGAGGTTGCCGATGCCGAAGAGGGCGCCGACGATGCCGATCGTCATCTGCGTGCCCATCTGGCGCGAGATGCGCTCGCGCGCGTGCTCGCGCAGCGCGTGCGCGATCTCGTGGCCCATCACCGCGGCGATTTCGTCGTCGGTGGCGCCCAGCTTGCCGATGAGCCCGGTGTACATCGCCATCTTGCCGTGCGGCATGCACCAGGCGTTCACCTCGTCGATCGAGATGACATGCACTTCCCAGGGCCACTTGGCGGCATCGGGGCGGAACACCGCGGTATGCGGGATCAGCCGCTGCGTGATGGCGCGCACGCGCGCGACCTGCGCGGGATCCTTGTCGAGAATGCCCTTCTTCTGCGCCTCCGCCATCATCTGCGCGTAGGCCTTGGCCGATCCGGCGTTGACCTCCTCGGCCGAGACCATCATGCGCTGGTCCCGGTCGACGCCGACTACGCCGCCTTTCGTGGTGTCCACGGTCTGGCAGCCGGCGCTCAGCGCCGCGGCCAGGGCAATCAAGTATTTGCGGGTCATGACAGCACCTCAACGTTTGGCGGGCTGCTTCTGTTGACCGCTCACAGCCCCGCTCGTTTCAACCGTACAGCAAAGAACGCGCCCGCAGCCGCTACCGCGGCACAGACCGAAAAGGCCAGGGGCGCGCCGCCGCCTTCCCAGGCCCAGCCGGCGAGCACCAGGCCGGCGGCCCCGCCGGCGCCGTAGGTGACGCTGGAAAACACCGTCTGGCCGCGCCCTTGCGCGCCCTCGGGAAACACGCGGTGCACCGCGGCGACGGCCGCCGCATGGAACGCGCCGAAGGTGGCGGCGTGGAGCAACTGGGCCGCAAGGACTATCCAGAGCTCGCCCGCCGCCCAGCCGATGGCCGCGAAACGCAGGAATCCCAGGAGGAGACTCACCGTCAGAATGCTCGAGAGGGCGTATCGCCTGAAGAGCTGCGGCAGGTAGAGAAACACCAGGATCTCGGCGAGCACGCCGAGGGTCCAGAGCACGCCGATCATCGTGCCGCTGTAGCCCTCGCGCTCGAGATGCAGGCTGAGGAAGGCGTACAGCGCGCCGTGCGCCACCGCGTTGCAGAACCCCGCGGCGAGCAACGCGCGCACCTCGGGAGGCAAGCGTAGCGCCCCGATTTGCGCAAACCCGGGCCGTCCAATCTTCGGCAATGCCAAGGCTGCGCAGAGCGTGACCAGCATGAACGCCACGATCGCCGCCGGCAGCGTGCTGACCGGCTGGCGGTCGAGCCACGTGCCGCCTGCGAGCACCGCGGCGATGAAGCCGATCGAGCCCCAGAGCCTGATCGGTCCATAGCGCCCCGACTGGCCTGCGAGGGAGCCCAGGGTGATCGCTTCCACCAGGGGGAGCGCGCCGCCCGAGAGCACGCTCATCAGTCCGACTAACCATCCAATTTGAGCTGTAAAAGGCAAAAGGGCGAAAGCGACCGCGCTCACCGCGCACGAGAACACGACGATCCCGCGCTGCGCGCCGGTGCGGTCGGCGACCCAGCCCCAGGCGGCGGGCGCGAAGATGCGCGCGAGCGGCGGCAGCGCGAGCACCGTGGCGATCTCCACCGCGCTCAGGCCCCGGTCCGCCAGGTAGAGCGGAAAGTACGCCACGTAGGCGCCGGCATGCGCGAAAAAAGCGAAGTAGAACGCCGAAAGACGGAACGCCACTTCTTAACTTAGCATCGGCCCCGATGTCGCGCGCCGCCTTCTACGCCCTGTTCACCTGCTCGGGCTTCGCCGGCCTGATCTACGAGTCGATCTGGACGCACTACCTGAAGCTGTTCCTCGGCCACGCGGCCTACGCGCAGTCGCTCGTGCTGGCGGTGTTCATGGGCGGCATGGCGGCGGGCGCGGCCTGGTGCGGCCGCCGCTCCGCGCGCCTCGCCAATCCGCTCGCCGGCTACGCGCTGGTGGAAGCGCTGATCGGCCTCGCCGCGCTCGGGTTCCATCCGGTTTTCGCCTGGGCCACGGACTGGTCCTACGAGGCGCTCCTTCCCCGCCTGGGCAACGAGTGGCTTGCCCTCGGGGCCAAGCTCGCGGTCTCGTGCCTCCTCATCCTGCCGCAGTCGGTGCTGCTCGGCATGACCTTCCCGTTGATGAGCGCCGGCCTGGTGCGCGCGCAGCGCACCGCCGCGGGCGAGTCGCTCGCGATGCTGTATTTCACCAACAGCCTGGGCGGCGCCGTGGGCGTGCTCGCCAGCGGCTTCGTGCTGATCGCCTCGCTCGGGCTGCCCGGCACCCTGCGTTTCGCGGGCGTGCTGAATCTCGCGATTGCCATCGTGGTGTACGTCCTGTCACGGCCGGTCCGCTCGGAAGCGATACGGCCCAGCGCATCTGCCCAGGACACTGCGCTTCCTCTCCTGCTCGCCGTCGCCTTGCTCACCGGCCTGGCATCGTTCATCTACGAGATCAGCTGGATCCGCATGCTGTCGCTGGTGCTCGGCGCCTCGACCCATTCGTTCGAGCTGATGCTCGCGACCTTCATCTTCGGCCTGGCGCTCGGCGGCCTCGCGGTGCGCCGGCGCGTCGACGTGGAGCGCGACCCGCTCAAGCTGCTTGCCTGGGTGCAGGTGGCCATGGGCGTGGCCGCGGCCGCGACGCTGCCGGTCTACGACTTCACCTTCACGCTCATGGAGGCGCTGCTCCAGGGCCTGTCGCGCAGCGAGACCGGGTACCTGCTGTTCAACATCTCGGGCGCCGCGATCGCGGCGCTGGTCATGCTGCCCGCGACTTTCTGCGCGGGGATGACGCTGCCGCTCATCACCGGGGCGCTGCTGCGCCGCGGCGCGGGCGAGGCCGCGATCGGCCAGGTGTACGCCGCCAACACGCTCGGCGCGATCGGCGGGGTGCTGGCCGCGGTCCACATCGGTCTGCCGCTGGCGGGGCTGAAGGGCACGCTGCTCGCCGGCGCGGCCCTCGACATCGTGCTCGGGCTCGCGCTGCTCAATGTCCTCGCGCTGCAGCGCAGCTTCGTCTACGCCACGCTCGCGTGCGCGGCGGCTCTCGCCGTCATCGGCCTCGGGGTCAGGCTCGACGTGCACAAGATGACCGCCGGGGTGTACCGCCACGGCGAGCTCGCCGCCTCGCGCGGCGCTACGATTCTGTTCAACAAGGACGGCAAGACCGCCACCGTGCACCTGGTGAAGTACCCCGACGCCACCAGCTTGCGCACCAACGGCAAGTCCGACGGCTCGATCAACATGGACCTGAAGGGCGAGCGCGGCACCGACGAGGTCACCATGGTGCTGACCGCCGCGCTGCCGCTCGCGCTCAAGCCCGAGGCGAAGAGCGCCGCGGTGATCGGCATCGGCACCGGGCTCACCACCCATACCCTGCTGCAGAGCCTGGAGATCGAGCGCGTCGAGACCGTCGAGATCGAGTCGGCGATGGCCGAGGCCTCGCGCGGCTTCATGCCGCGCAACAGCGCCGCGTTCGTCGACCCGCGCGGCGCGATCCTGATCGACGACGCCAAGACCTTCTTCTCGACGCGCAACCGGACCTACGACCTGATCATCTCCGAGCCTTCCAACCCCTGGGTGAGCGGCGTCTCGAGCCTGTTCACGCGCGAGTTCTACCGCCGCATCCGCAGGCACCTCAACCCGGGCGGCCTGCTGGTGCAGTGGATCCAGCTCTACGAGATGGACGCCTCGCTGGTCGCCACGGTGATCGGCGCGCTCGGCGCCGAGCTCCCGCACTACGCGGTGTTCGCGCCGAGCGACCACGATCTGCTCATCATGGCGGGCGAGGCGCCGGTGCCGCTGCCGGCGCTCGCGCGCGTGTTCGAGAGCCCCGGGGTGGCGAAGGAGCTCTGGACCGTGCACGTGCTGACCGCGGGCGACCTCGACGCGCGCTACCTCGGCAGCCGCGCCACGCTCGAGCCGCTGTTCGCGAGCTACGGCATGCCGGCGAACTCGGACTACGCGCCGGTGCTGGACCTCAACGCCGCGCGCCACCGCTTCATGGAGAAAAGCGCGACCGACGTGGTCGCGCTGCTCAACGCCGAGCTGCCGCTGCTCGAGCTGCTCGAGCCGCCGCGCAGCCGGCGCGCGATCAACCCGCTGTTCCAGGGCGCCTACGCGTTCGAGCGCGTCGAGAACACCCGCCTCGCCTGGTACGGACGCGACTTCCTGCTGCGACCGCGCGCGCCGGTGCCCGAGGGCGTGCCCACGCAGCTGCAGAAGGACCTCGAGCTGGTCAAAGTGCGCCTGGTCGAATGCCGCGACCCGCGCGAGCTCGACGTCTGGCTGCACAGCGCGCTGCGCGTCGCCAAGGCGCTGAACCCCTACCTTTCGCCCGAGGATGCCGGCGCGGTGTGGCGGCGGATCACGAAGAGCCCGTGCTACGCCGGCCTGGAAGAGAGCCAGCGCCGCTGGCTCTCGCTGTTCGAGGCGGTGGCGCTGCGCGACGCACCGCGCATGGCGAAGCTCGCCGCGGAGCTCCTCGGCACGCAGCAGCAGCACATCACCGACGCCGCCGACTACCTGCTGCTGGCCGCGCTTTCGGGAGCCCTCGCGAGCGGCGACAAGGCGAAAGCGCTCGAGCTCTGGGGCGCGTACAGCGGCTCGGTGCGCGTGTCACGCCCGGCCTTCCGCCTGCTGCGCTGCCATGCCGATCCGGGAAGCTGCGCCGCGGCCTTCCGCGCCTACGCCGAGCGCTGAAGCCCGCGACGAATGGTCTTCCCCGCGAAGGCGGGGAACCATTCAGAAAATTTTTACGGCGTTCAAATGGGTCCCCGCCTTCGCGGGGAAACGTCACCCCCGAGTGCTTCAGTCGGGGGCGACTTCTGCAGCGTTCCCTACTGGCAGACCATGTATTCCTTGCCGCCGGACTTGAGGATCGGGTAGCCGTTCGAGTTGCGCGTTACTTCCAGCGGCTGCGGGCTCCAGTTCACGCCGCCGGAGGAAAGCTGCAGCATGCCGCCCTCCACCCGCCAGCGCCCCTGGTTGCCGCTCGCGTGCTGGCCGGCGACGGTGCCGCCGTAGCCCGAGGAATAGGTCTCGGCGCCGCCCTGCGACGTGACCGTGCCGTCGCCCCGGAACACGACGCGCTCGCGCGTGCTGGTGCCGCTCCTCTGGTTGTAGGTGAACGAGCACCACGCGTTCGCGGTGAGGAACTCCACGGCTTGCTGTTCCGGCGACCCGCTGGCCTGGCTTTTCGGCGTCTGGGCGGCGGAACGCGTCATTACGATCTGCCGGGCGGCTTGCAGGTTGGGCCGTCCGTCCGGTCCGGCTTCGGCCAGCAGCACCTGCAGCTCGTTCCCGTTCAGGCGGGACAGGAGAACCAGCGTCCCGGCCTCGCTGCTGAGCGTGCCGGCCAGGCCGTCGGGCCGCGCTTCCGCCTCGACCCGGAAGGTCGTGCCCTGCCCGGAAAGCGTGCCGGTCACGCGGCCTTTCGCGTCCTGCTCGAGGGTCAGCGTGACGATGTTGCCCTGGGGATTGCGCGTGGTGTAGGTGCCGGCGTAGCTCTGGGCAAGCGCCGGCGCGCACCATGCGGCGAGCGCGAGCGACAGGCAGGCGGCACGAAGCATGGCCGGATGGTACCAGCCGGCCGCTCAGGCCGGGCGCTGGACCGCGGCGAAGCGCACCGCGCAGAGGACGCTGCGCACGAAGGCCTCGCCCCTCTGCGCGGCGAAATGCCCGTCGAGCAGGAGATGCGCGAGCCCGTGCACCAGCGACCAGGCGGCGAGCGCGGCCTTGTCGGGGTCGGCGATGCCCCCCTCGGCGCGAAACGCGGACACCAGCGCGGCGTAGGTCTGCTGCGCGGCCTCGCGCAGCGCCGGGTGCCGCTCGAAGCGCAGCCGCGCGCCGAACATCAGGCGAAAGCGCTCCGGCTGCGCGAGCGCGAAGCGCACGTACACCTCGCCCAACTCGCGCCCCGCGCGCCCCTGCAATGCCTTTCCGAGCTCGGCAAACCCTTGGGCCGCCAGCGCTGCGAGCAGCGCGTCGCGGTCCGGGAAGTGGCGGTAGGGCGCGTTGTGCGAGACCCCCGCCCGGCGCGCCGCTTCGCGCACGCTGAGGCCGGCCAAGCCCTGCTTCTCGATCATCTTTCCGGCGGCGGCGAGCACCGCCGCGCGCAGGTCGCCGTGGTGATATGTTGCCATTGTCTACATGGAACCGTATGGTGATGTTGTCATTGTCAACTTAACTCCATTGGAGGTCAAATCATGATCCTCGCCGCGGCTGCGCTTCCGCGGCGACTCCCACCCTCTCGGCAGCACGCTCATCGCCTGGCTTTCGCGCAGGCGTTCGGCACTTCGCGGACCGCCCCGGCGATATAATTCGGAGCCAGGGGCGATCGTGCGCGCCGGAACCCAGCTCGGATGGCAGATGCAGCCCGAGGCGCCGGGACGCATCACCGGTCGTCTCGCCCTGCGCACGCGGCGGTGGTGGACATTGAGCACGACACCCGGTCCTACAGCATCAAGTACCGCGACAGCACCAACCTGAACGCCGGAGACGGCATGATCCACAGCAACTACAACGGCTGGATCCAGAACCTGGAGAAGGCGATCCGCGTGCAGACGAGCTTCTGAGCATGTTGGTGCAATCTGCGGCCGGCTTCGAGCGCGAGCTCGCCGAGCTGCTGGTCGAGGTCCTGCACCTCGAGACGCCGGCCGCCGACATCGACCCGGCGGCGCCACTCTACGGCGAGCAGGGGCTCGGCCTCGACTCGATCGACATCCTGGAGATCGCGGTCGCGATCTCCAAGAAATACGCCTTCAAGCTGCGCTCGGACGACCCGGACAACGACCGCATCTTCGGCTCGCTGCGCGCGCTGGCCGCGCACATTGCGGAGCGCCGCGGCCAGTAGCGGCGCGCCCGGCGCTTCGCCCGCATGGCGCGCACTCGGCTGCGCGCTGTTCCTTGCCTATCCCCCCACCGTGCACTACGCTCCACCCGCCGCCGCGCTCGCCCTGCTCGCGGCGCTGGCGGCCTTTGTCGCGTGCACGCTTTTCACCCGGCATACCGCGCGCTGGCTCGCCCCGCCCGCCGCCGCGGCCGCCTTCTTCTTCGGCCTGCACAACGCGCAGTGGCTTCTCTACCTGCCGCCGGTCGCGGTCAACCTGGCGCTGTGCTGGCTCTTCGGCCGCACCCTCGCGCGCGGCCGCGTGCCGCTCATCGCGCGCTTCGCCATGCTGGAGCAAGGCACGCTCAGCGACGAGCTCGCCCGCTACACGCGTGCGCTGACCTGGCTGTGGACGCTGCTGTTCGCCGGCGCGGCGCTCACCGCGCTGCTGCTCGCGCTGTCGGGGAACCGCGACGCGTGGTCGCTGTTCACGAACTTGGTGAATTATTTGCTGGTCGCGGCGCTGTTCCTCGGCGAGTTCGCCTACCGCCGGCTGCGCTTCCGCAGCTACCGGCACCAGTCGCCGCTGCAGCTGCTGCGCAACGTGCGCCGGACCGATCTGCTAGGGCGTTAGCATTACGGCGATGAGCGCGCTGCCCTTGCTCGCCGGCTACCGACCGGAGGCGTCGATCGCCTGCCATCGCGGCGCGATGGTGGCGCGGCCCGCGTTCGAGGCCGCGGTGCGCGCGCTCGCCGCGCGCCTGCCGCGGCGGCAATACGTCGTCAACCTGTGCGAGGACCGCTACGCCTTCATGCTGGGCTTCGCCGCCGGGCTGGTCGCCGGGCAGACGACGCTGCTGCCGCCGAGCCGCGCGCCGCAGGCGGTGCGTGACTGCTGCGAGGGCCGCGACGCCCACACGCTGACCGATGAGGAAGTGCTCTGGCCCGGCAGCGCGTCTGCGCCGGCGGAAAGATCGCTCGCTTTTGCCCCAGATCGAATCGCAGCGATCGTGTTCACCTCGGGAAGCACCGGCCGCCCGGCCGGCCACGCCAAGACCTGGGGTTCGCTGGTGGCAGGCGCGCGCGCGCTGGGGACACTCCTCCACCCTGCCGGCAGCGTGCTGGGCACGATTCCCCCCCAGCACATGTTCGGGCTGGAAACCACGGTGATGCTGCCGTGGCAGAACGGCCTCGCGGCGCATTCGGCGCGACCCCTGCTGCCCGAAAACCTGGCCGGGGCCGCCGCCGCGATGCCGGCGCCGCGTTGGCTCATGACCTCGCCGCTGCACCTGCGCGCCTGCGTCGAGGCGCGCCAGCCAGTGCCCGGCCTCGCCGGCGTGGTTAGCTCCACCATGCCTCTGAACTCGCGCTTAGCGCGGGACGCCGAACGCTTGTGGAGCGCTCCCGTGTTCGAGATCTACGGCTCGAGCGAGGCCGGCATGATCGCGCTGCGCCGCACCGCGGCCGGCGCAGCCTGGGAGCTCTGCCCCGGCGTGCAGCTGAGCGCGCGCGGCGGGGAGCTGCGCGTGCACGGCGGGCACATCGCCGCGCCGCAACCCGTCGCCGACGAGCTGCGGCCGCGCGGCGGGCGCCATTTCATCCTGCACGGGCGCAAGGCGGGCCTGGTCAAGGTCGCCGGCAAGCGCACCTCGCTCGAGGCGCTGGATGCCGCCCTCGCGCGCGTTGAGGGCGTGCGCGACGGCGCTTTCTACCTGCGCGAGGGCGCGGCGCGCCTCGGCGCGCTGGTGGTCGCGCCGGGGCGCAGCGCGCGCGCCCTGCGCGCCGCGCTGCGCCAGCACATCGACCCGGCGTTCCTGCCGCGGCCGCTGCACCTCGTCGCCGCGCTGCCGCGCAACGAGAGCGGCAAGCTCACGCGCCAGGCGCTGCTCGACCTGGTCGCCGCGCTCGAGGCCGGGGTCACGCCATGATCATCCCGGCGGAGCACCCCGCGCTCGCCGGCCACTTCCCCGGCCAGCCGATCGTGCCCGGCGTTGTGCTGCTCGACCTGGTGCTGCGCGAGGCGGGCCGCGGCGGCGCCAGGGTCGCCTTCCCCTCGGTCAAGTTCCACGCCCCGCTGCGGCCCGGCGAGGAGTTCGCCATCCGCATCGAAGGCCGCAGGTTCAGCGTGCTGAGTGGCGGGCGGCTGATCGTCTCCGGGAGCTTCGCATCCGCATGAGCGCGGTCTGGCTGGAGCAGCGCGAGCGCGGCACCCTGTTCGCCACGAAGGCGGTGGTGCGAGTGCTGCTCGGCGTCGGCCACGCCGCGGGTCGCCTTCTCCTCTACCCGATCTGCGCCTACTTCCTCGCCTCGTCGCGCCGCGCGCGCGCCGCGTCGCGCGCCTATCTGGCGCGCGTGCTCGGCCGGCCGGCGCGGCTCGCCGACGTCGCGCGCCACTACCTTACTTTCGCGCAGACGCTGCACGACCGCCTGTACTTCCTCGCCGGGCGGCACCGCGAGTTCGCCATCGAGCAGCATGGCGTGGAAGCGCTGGAAAGCGCGCTGGCGAAGGGGAAAGGCTGCGTGCTCCTCGGCGCGCACCTCGGCAGCTTCGAGGTGCTGCGCGTGATCGGCAGCCTCGAGCGCCGGCTGCCGGTCAACGTGCTGCTCTACCCGGACAACGCGGCGAGCGCCGACGCGATCGCGGCCGAGCTGTGCCCCGAGCTGCAGAGCCGCGTGATCCCGCTCGGGCGACCGGAGACCATGCTGCGCGCGCGCGAATGCCTGGAGCGCGGCGAGATCGTCGGCGTGCTCGGCGACCGCGCGCTCGGCGCCGGGCGCACCGTGCGATGCGATTTCCTCGGCGCGCACGCGAGCTTCCCGCAGGGACCGCTGCTGCTCGCGGCGATCCTGGGCGCGCCGGTGGTGCTGTTCTTCGGCCTGTACCGCGGCGGCAGGCGCTATGCCATCCACTTCGAGCCGTTCGCCGACGCGCTCACGGTCGGCCGCCGCGACCGCGCCGCAGAGCTGCAGCCCTGGGTCGCGCGCTACGCCGCGCGGCTCGAGCACTACTGCCGCGCCGCGCCCTACAACTGGTTCAACTTCTACGACTTCTGGCATGCGTAGCGCGCTGGCAGCGGTCCTATTCTTGCCCTTGGCGGCGTTTCCCGGGGAAACCTGGGATTTGATAACCCTGATGCGGCACATGGCGCAGGTGACCGAGAGCCGCAGCCGCTTCGTCGAGACGCGCCACCTCGCGCTGCTCACACGGCCGCTCGAGCTGAAGGGCAGCCTGAGCTACGAGCGGCCGAACCGGCTCGCCAAGCACGTGCAATCGCCCTTCGACGAGCTGCTGAGCGTCGACGGCGATTCGCTCACCGTGCGCAACAACACCCGCGGCGAAAGCTTCCAGCTCTCGCTGAGCGAGCAGCCGGCCGCGGGCGCGCTGGTGGAGAGCGTGCGCGCCACGCTCGCCGGCGATCTCGCCCGGCTCGAGCGTCACTACGAGGCCGCGCTTTCCGGGACGCGCGCGGACTGGCGGCTGCGGCTGGTGCCGCGCGACGCGCAGCTGCGCAAGTACGTCGAGACGATCTCGCTTGCCGGCGCGGGGGAGAGGCTGACGCGCATCGAGACCGTCGAGGCCGGCGGCGACCGCTCGGTGATGATGATCCTGCACGATGGGAAATAAGCGGCCGCTGCTCGCGGTCGCCTTGTGGCTCGCCGTCCTTGCCTTGAGCGCCTGGCAGCTCGCGCGCACGCGCGTGATCGCCGACCTGAGCGCCTTCCTGCCACCCTCGGCGACACCGACCCAGCAGCTCCTGCTCGAGCAGGTGCGCAGCGGCGTCGCCTCCCGCGTGTTGCTCGTCGCCCTGGGCGGCGCGCCCGCGGAGCGGCTCGCCGCCGCGAGCGGCGCGTTCGCGGCAGAGCTGCGCGCGAGCGGCCTGTTCGCCTCGGTGCAGAACGGCGGTGCCGAAGGCTTGCGCGCCGACCGCGAGGCCCTCATGGAGCACCGCTATGCGCTCAGCCCGGCCGCCGCCGAGCGCCTTGGCGCGCAGCCGCTGCGCGCGGCCCTCGAATCGGCGCTGGGCGAGCTCGGCACGCACGCGGGGAGCGGCCTGCGCGCCCTGCTGCCGCGCGACCCGACCGGCGAGTTGCGCCGCGTCGTCGAGCGTCTGCCCGCGGCGGCGCCGGCCAGCCGTGCCGGGGTGTGGTTCTCGGCCGACGGTACCCGGGCGCTGCTCGTCGCCGAGACCGTGGCGGGCGGCTACGACGCAATTGGGCAGGAACGGGCCATCGAGGCAATCCGCAAATCGGCAAAAGATCTGGACCTCGAGGTCTCCGGTACGGGGATGTTCGCTACCGCCGCGCGCGAGGCGATCGAGCGGGAGGCGTGGCTGTTGTCGCTCGTCTCCGGCAGCCTCGTGCTGCTGCTCATGCTGCGCGTGTACCGCCGGCCGCGCGTCGTCGCGCTGTGCTTCGTGCCGGTGCTGAGCGGCATGCTGGTCGGCGCCGCGGCGGTCAGCCTCGCCTTCGGCAACGTGCACGCCATCACCCTCGGCTTCGGCGCGACGCTGATCGGCGAGGCGGTCGACTACCCGAGCTATGCCTGCCTCAACGCCGCGCCCGGCGAGAACCTGCGCAGCGCGCTGGCGCGCATCTGGCCGACGCTGCGCCTCGCCGTGGCGACCACCGCGCTCGGCGGGCTGACGATGCTGCTGTCGAGCTTCGCCGGCCTCGCCCAGCTCGGCCTGCTGTCGATGATCGGCGTGCTGGCCGCGGGCCTGGTCACGCGCCATGTCGTGCCGGTGCTCGCCGGCCCCGGTGCGATCGACGCGCGCGCCTTTGCCGTGCCGCCGCTCGCGGGACTGCGGCGCCTGGCGCCGCTGGTCTGGGTTCTTGCCGTCGGGGCAGCGCTGCTGCTCTATTCGAGGTCAAGCAGCCTTTGGGAAGACGACCTCGCCGCGATGAACCCGGTGCCCGAGCGGCTCAAGGCGGCCGACCGGGAGCTGCGCCGCGAGCTCCGCGCGCCCGACATCCGCCACCTGCTGGTGGTGCGCGCGCCGGAGCGCGAGGCGGCGCTCGAGCGCGCCGAGGCGCTCGAGGGCAAGCTCGACGAACTGGTGCGGCGCGGGGTGATCCGCGGCTACGAGCTCGCGACGGGCTACCTGCCGAGCACCGCCGAGCAGAAACGGCGGCTGACGGCCCTTCCTGAACCCTCTCTATTGAGAGCCAATCTAGAAAAGGCCCTCCAAGGGCTGCCATTCAGGCGCGGCGCGTTCGAGCCCTTCCTGCGCGACGTCGAACAGGCTCGCCGTCGCGGGCCGGTCGACTTGCGCGGCACCGCTCTGGGCCTGAAAGTCGAGACCCTGGTCGTGCGCTCCGGAGGCGAGTGGGCGGTGCTCGTGCCGCTGCACGGCGTGGCCGACGCGCGCGCGCTCGCGGCCGAGGTGCCGGTGCTCGACCTGAAGGCCGAGTCCGAGCGCCTGCTCGCGGGCTACCGGCGCGAGGCGCTGCGCCTGAGCGCGCTCGGCATGGCGGCGATCGTGCTCGCGCTTGCCCTCGGCCTGCGCCAGGCGCGCGGCGTGCTCCAGGTGGTGGTCCCGGTTGCGCTCGGCCTGCTGCTGAGCGCGGCGCTCCTGCACCTCATCGGCGAGCGCTTGACCGTGTTCCACCTGATCGCGATGCTGCTGGTGATGGGCATCGGGCTCAACTACGCGTTGTTCTTCGACCGCGCCGAGGACGACCCGGCCGGGCGGCGGCGCGGCCTGTTCGCGCTGATCGTGACCTGCGCCACCACCCTCATCGCCTTCGGCACGCTCGCCTGGTCGGCCAACCCGGTGCTGCACGCGATCGGCCTCACCGTGACCGTCGGCGCGGCCGCGGCGTTCCTGGTTTCGGCCGCGCTCGCCCGCAGGTGAAGCCGCTCGCCGTCAGCGCTTACACGCTCACCAGCGCGCTCGGGCGCGGCATCCCGGCCACGCTCGACGCGCTGCGCCGCGGCGCCGGCGGCCTCAGGCCGAATGACTTCGACCGCGCCGAGGTGCGCGCCTGGATCGGCCGCGTCGCCGGCCTCGAGGAGGAGCCGGTCGCGGGCGCGCTGGCCGACTTCGACTGCCGCAACAACCGCCTCGCCCTCGCCGCCCTCAAGCAGGACGGCTTCGTCGAAAGTGTCTGGAAAGCGAAGGCGAAATACGGCGCGCGCCGGGTCGCGGTGCTGCTCGGCACCAGCACCTCGGGGATCCTGCGCACCGAGCTTGCCTACCGGACGGGTGATCTGGGGAACCTCCACTATCGCCAGGCGCAGAACCTCTACTCGGTCACCGACTTCGTGCGCCGCTCGCTCGCGCTGGAAGGCCCGGCGCTGACCATCTCCACCGCCTGCTCCTCGAGCGCCAAGGTGTTCGCGAGCGCCGCGCGCTACATCGAGGCGGGCGTCGCCGACGCCGCCTTGGTCGGCGGCGTCGACAGCCTGTGCCTCACCACCCTGCACGGCTTCAGCTCGCTGCAGCTGGTGTCCGACGAGCCCTGCCGGCCGTTCGATGCCGCGCGCAAGGGCATGTCGATCGGCGAGGCCGCGGGTTTTGCCTTTCTGGAAAAAAAGGACTCGTCTGTCGCGCTCGTGGGCTACGGCGAATCCAGCGACGCCTACCACATGTCGACGCCGCAGCCCGGGGGCGAGGGCGCGCTCGCCGCGATGCGCCAGGCGCTGGCGCGCGCGCAGCTCGAGCCCGGCGCGATCGACTACGTCAACGCGCACGGCACCGCGACGCCGGCCAACGACCGCGCCGAGGACCGCGCGCTCGCGCGCCTGTTCGGCGCCGGGGTGCCGGTCAGCTCGACCAAGGGCTGGACCGGGCACGCGCTCGGCGCCGCCGGCATCGTCGAGGCGGTGGTGTGCTTCCTCGCGCTCGAGCACGGCCTCATTCCCGCGACGCTGAACAGCAGCACGCTCGAGCCCGGGCTGCAGAGCGCGATCGTCCTTGAGAACCGCGCCGCGCGGTTGCGGCGCGTCCTGTCCAACTCTTTCGGCTTCGGAGGCAGCAACTGCAGCTTGGTGTTCGCGGCGTAGGCCTGCTCGCGCCGGGCCTGGTGGGCTGGGACGCGGCCGCCCGCGTGCTGCGCGGCGAGGCGGAGTTCGCGCCTGCGCCGGTGGCCAGGCCTGCGGTCAACCTCCTGCCTGCCGCCGAGCGCCGGCGCGCGGCGCCGACGGTCGCCTGGGCGCTCGCCGCCGCGCAGGAAGCGGTGGCGAATTCCGGCCTCGACGCGGCGCAGCTCGCGGCGGTGTTCGCGTCGAGCGACGGCGACGGCGACATCGTGCACCGCCTCTGCACCGCGCTCGCCGCGCCCGCGGCGGCCGTGTCGCCGACCGATTTCCACAACTCGGTGCACAACGCCGTGCCCGGGTACTGGAGCATCGGTGCCCGCTCCCCCGCGCCGTCGACCGCGGTGTGCGCGTACGACGGCTCGTTCGCCGCCGGGCTGCTCGAGGCCGCGTGCCAGGTCGCCGCCGAGGCGCAGCCGGTGCTGCTGGTCGCCGTGGACCTGCCCTTCCCGCCCCCGCTTGCCGCGCACCGCCCGGTGCGCCACGGCTTCGCCGCTGCATTGGTTTTGCAACCAGGCGAGGGGTTGGAGATATCGGTGTCGGTTGATGGCGCACCGACGGCGTCGCCCCTGCCTGATTTCAAGGGAAACGCCGCGGCGGCCGGCCTGCCGCTGCTTGCGGCGCTCGCACGCCCGGGCGCAGCGGTCGTGCGCCTGCCCTTGGACGGAGCCGTGCTGCAGGTCCGGAAAAGCGGGTGAAACCGATCCGCGAGCTGGCGCCGCACCAGGGAGCGATGTGTCTGCTTGAGGAAGTGCTCGAGTGGAGCGAGGACGCGATCGCCTGCCGCGCTTCCAGCCACCGCGACCCGGCGAACCCGCTGCGCAGCCGCGGCGCTCTGGCCGCGATCATGGGCGTCGAATACGCCGCCCAGGCCGTCGCGGTACACGGCGGATTGACCAATTCAGGCAAACCCCGCATCGGTTATCTCGCCGCGCTGCGCGACGTCATGTGTTTCACGGAGCGGCTGGATCTGGAAAGCGGCGATCTCGTCGTGCGTGCGGCGCAGGTCGCGGCGGAGAGCGGCCGGCTGCTGTACGATTTCCGCATCGAGGCGGGAGGGCGCGAGCTGCTCAAGGGACGGCTTTCGGTCGTGCTGAAATGATCAAGGCGCTGGTCACCGGCGGCAGCGGAACGATCGGCGCGGCGATCTGCCGCCGGCTCGCCGCGGCGGGGCACCGGGTGGCGGTGCATGCGAACCGCAATCTCGCCGAAGCCGAGCGCGTGGCGCAGAATATCCGCGCCGCCGGGGGCACCGCCGAGGCAGTTGCTTTTGATGTGACGAATGAAGAAGCAACCACCGCCGCGCTCGAACGGCTGCTCGAGGGCGGGCCGGTCCAGATCGTGGTCAACAACGCGGGGATACACGCCGATGCGCCGATGGCCGGGATGTCCGGGGAGCAGTGGAAAAGCGTGGTGGACGTGTCGCTGCACGGCTTTTTCAACGTCACCAAGCCGCTGCTTTTGCCGATGATCGGCACGCGCTGGGGGCGCATCGTCAGCCTGTCGTCGGTGGCCGCGCTGCGCGGCAACCGCGGCCAGGCGAATTACGCCGCGGCCAAGGCCGGGCTGCACGGCGCCACGCGCTCGCTCGCCCTCGAGCTCGGCTCGCGCGGCGTCACCGTGAACGTGGTCGCGCCCGGCATCATCGCTTCGCCGATGAGCGCGCAGGCCTTCACCGAGACCGACATCAAGGCGCTGGTGCCGATGAAGCGCGCCGGCCAGCCCGACGAGGTCGCAGCGCTGGTCGCGTTCCTCGCCTCCGACGAGGCGGGCTACATCTCCGGCCAGGTAATCCCGATCGACGGGGCGATGACATGAAGATCGTCGCCGTCATCCCGGCCTACAACGAGTCGGCGACCATCCGCGACGTCGCGACCCGCGCCCTCGCCCAGCTTGCCGATGTGATCGTGGTCGACGACGGCTCGACCGACGGCACTGCCGGCGCCCTCCAAGGCCTGGCGGTTACCCGCATTTCAAACCCCGTCAACTTCGGCAAGGGAGCGAGCCTCTGGCGCGGGTTCGCGCTCGCGCTCGCCGAGGGCGCCGGCGCGGTGATCACGCTCGACGGCGACGCGCAGCACCGGCCCGAGGATATCCCGCGCCTGGTCTCGGGCCTGGGAATCGACCATGTGGTCGTTTCATTTGCGGAAGCGTCACGCCGAGACTTTCGCCGCATTCTGGACATCTGTGAGCAGGCCCGAATTCGAGTGCGCACGATTCCGGGCATCTA